>OODP01000046.1_pt1 | contig 120857 bp, 101 predicted proteins | sample 1671011 | NCBI WGS metagenome assembly OODP01 (sample SAMN06348113, study PRJEB24527) | human gut metagenome | biome: human gut; feature: ankylosing spondylitis patient; material: feces | host: Homo sapiens | place: China | collected 2015-10
AAAGCATCACTTGCCGACTCTGGATTGGTCAGCCTGCCCGGTTGTGTTTTGGGATGTCTTCGGTCAGGAAGGTTTCCCCGTTCGTGCAACGATCAGTGATATGGGACCGCTGCTTCTGTCCCGTCTCCTTCAATTAAACGATACTCAGGAAGGCGTCTTAAACGCCGTATTTTCGATTGCCGACGATAACGGGCTGTTGCTGTTGGATCTGAAAGATCTGCGCTCTATGCTTCAATTTGTGGGCGATAACGCCGCACAGTTCAGAACGAAGTACGGCAACATCTCAATGGCATCTATCGGAGCCATTCAAAGAGGTCTGCTGGTATTGGAAAATCAGGGCGGAGATAAGTTCTTCGGTGAACCGATGCTCAATATCCATGATTTGATGCAGACATCGGACGGAAAGGGCGTTGTAAACATCCTTGCTGCAGATAAGCTTATGCAGTCTCCGATGCTTTATGCAACTTTCCTTTTGTGGATTCTGAGCGAACTTTATGAAAATCTGCCGGAAGCCGGAGACCTTGAAAAACCGAAGCTCGTTTTCTTCTTTGACGAAGCACACATGCTCTTTAACGACGCTCCTCAAGTTTTAATCGATAAAGTCGAGCAGGTTGTTCGTTTGATTCGTTCTAAAGGCGTTGGTGTCTTCTTTGTGACTCAGAGTCCGGCCGATATCCCGGAAAAAGTTTTAAGTCAATTGGGCAACCGAGTTCAGCACGCCTTGAGAGCGTTTACGCCTCGCGATCAAAAGGCTGTCCGTACGGTCGCTGAAACCATGAGACCGAATCCGAAAATCGATATGGTGCAGGCCATTCAGGAACTCGGCGTCGGTGAAGCTTTAGTAAGCTTCTTGGATGACAACGGTACGCCCGGTATTACGCAAAGAGTTTGGGTATGCGCCCCGGGAAGCCAGATCGGACCGATCGCGCCTGCTGAAAGACAGGCGATCCAAAATGCATCTGTGCTGAAAGGTGTGTATGACAAGGCTATTGACCGAGTCAGTGCCTACGAAGTTCTTCAGCAGAGAGGCTCTTCGGCGGTTGCTGCAGACAACGGAGCTCCTCAGCCGGGTAAACTCGCGGCACCGGGAGCTGCCGAGCAGGAAGGACCGGACTTCACAGATATTTTGATGAGTAAAGCCAAAGACATCCTTTTAGGCTCTACAGGACCTAGGGGCGGCCATCGTGAAGGAATTGTCGAAAAGGTTGTTCGCCAAAGCGGAGAAAAAATCCTGAGAGGCATTCTTGGCTCTCTGTTAGGAGGCAAGAAATAATTTCCTAAAGGAATAGGGACGGCGGCGAGGAATCGAAAGGTTTTTCGCCGTTTCTTTTCTTGGCGCAGAAATAAAAAAATCCGCAAACGCGGGTCACCGATGAAAAGAGTTTGGAGCGGGAGACGAGTCTCGAACTCGCGACCTCAACCTTGGCAAGGTTGCGCTCTACCAACTGAGCTACTCCCGCGACAGAAGTTGCACTATACAGAGGCTTTTTTGACTTGTCAAACGAGTTGAGGAAATTACTTTGAAAGGGAAATGTTTATATTTGTGAACACGCTTTTAGAGGCGCAGATTTCTCCCCGTATTTGTCTTTTAACTTCAAATAGTTCGGTGAAAAACCCAATGTTTTTCGGTGGAAAATCAGCGCCTTTTCTTTTATCCTATAAGCGAGGACTATTCACTTTTCCAAATAAAGATGGGATTAAAGGTTTTTAATTTTATTTGTGAAAACGGACATACGTTCGAGGCGATGGTGCCCAGCATCGAAGCTTTTGAGGAACAAAAAAAGAACGGTTTTTTCACATGTCCCGTGTGTAATTCGAATGTCATTTCGAGAGCCCTTTCTGCGCCTCACATCCAGGCTTCTTCTACACAAAAGGATGTCTCGCAAAATACCGTGGAGGCAATGCATACCGTCTATAAAACGGTCAAAAAGATTTTGGATGAGAGCGAATTTGTCGGGGATCGATTTGCCGATGAGGCTCGCTCCATTCACAGAGGAGACGCCCCGGACCGCCTCATCACCGGAACTCCGACCTCGGAAGAGGTATCAGAACTCCGGGATGAAGGAATTGAAGTTTTAGAGATTGGGCTTAAGAAAGATCGCTCGACGAACTGATGTTCTGAAGCTCTTCGGAAATTTCGAGCCAGCGGCCTTCGAGTTCGTCAATCTTGGAAGAGAGTTCGCCGTGGCGTTTTAAGGCTTCTGCAACCTCGTCCTGATTTCCTTGATAAAAATCAGTGTCAGCAAGTTTGAGATCCAAAGCGCTCTTCTCTTTGTTGGCTAAATCGAGTTCTTTCTCGATCTTGCTGAGCTCTTTCTTGAGAGGTTTAGACAGTGCACTGATGCGTGCACGTTCCTGAGCCTCGTTTCGGCGCTGCTCCTTACGATTCACCGGAACAGGTGCCCCGGAATCTTCAGGTGCCGCATTCCTCGCTTTCTTGTCCTTTAAGACAATTTCGGCATATTCATCCAAATCTCCGTCAAATTCAGAGAGCTTGCCGTCACGAACCAACCAAAGTTCGTCGCAGCTGGCTCTGAGCAAATGACGATTGTGAGAGACGAGGAGGACGGCGCCTTCATAAGAGGACAGGGCGACGGTCAGAGCCTCGCGGGTTTCCATATCCAGGTGATTGGTCGGTTCGTCCAGCACGAGAAGATTTGGTTTGTTCCAAGCGATAAGCGCTAGGGAGAGGCGGGCTTTTTCTCCGCCGGACATGGGACCGACCGGTGCAAGAGCCTGATCTCCGGAAAAGCGGAATTTGCCTAAGAAGTTCCTCAAGTCCAGTTCGCGCATATTCGGAGGGGCAATGCGCGTTAAATGCTGCAGAGGAGACTCGTCATCTCTTAAGTCATTGAGCTGATGCTGAGCGAAATAGCCGATCTCCAGGCCTTGTCCGTAGCGGATTTCTCCGGCTAGAGGCTCAAGCTCACCGATGAGGGTCTTCACAAGCGTCGACTTACCGGCGCCGTTAACGCCTAATATACCGATTCGAGCACCTGCTGAGATATTGCACTTAACTTGAGTCAGGATGGGATGGTCGGGTTCGTATCCGCAGGCAACTCCTTCAGCGGTGATTAAATGCTGAGGCACTTTCTCCGGTTGCAGGAAAGAAAACCTCCATTCGTTCTTCGCCAAGACCGGCTCGACGGATTGAAGTTTTTCCAGCATCTTAATTCGTGACTGAGCCTGACGAGCTTTCGTGGCCTTGTAGCGGAATCGATCAATGTAGGCCTGGAGGTGCGAAGCGGCGCGTTCGTAGGCTTTAGCGGCGGCTTGCTGAAGCGCGAGTTTTTGAGCTCTGGTGACTTCAAACTGTGAGTAGTTGCCGCCGTACCGATTGATCGTGTTGTCTTCAACCGACCAAATGGATTTTGCAATTCGATCCAGGAATTCTCTGTCGTGAGAAATGACAATGACGGTGGCTTCCTGCTGCTTCAGGAAACTTTCGAGCCAGATGACCGAGTCAATGTCCAAATGGTTGGTAGGCTCATCCAACAGAAGCAAATCGGCCGGACGCATGAGCGCACGAGCCAGCGCGATTCGGTTTCTCCAACCGCCAGAAAACTCTGAGACCTGGCGCGAAGAGTCATTGGGCTTGAAACCCAAACCGTAGAGAATTTCTTCGGCTTTTGCGACGACAGCGCCTTCATTGATTTCGGCCAAGTGTGCAACAGCTTGTGCATAAGCCATATCATCGCCGGCTTCTTCCGCTCGCTTGAGTTCTGCTTTGGCTTCCATCAAAGGAGCGTGTCCCTCCAGGATGTATTCCAAGGCAGGAAGATCGGTCTCAACCACACGCTGGGCCACGTGCGAGATGCGGTTCAAAGGAGGCGCAAGGATGTCGCCGTCCTCAGTGGAGAGCTCGCCCAGAATTGCGGCGAAAAGCGTGGACTTGCCGGACCCGTTGGGTCCGACTAGTCCGATAATTTCTCCGTCCGAAGTCGTGAGATTGACGTTTTTATATAAAACTCTTACGCCTCGAACCAGGCTCACATTCTGAAGTCTAAGCATCGGGAAGCTGTTCTTTCTTAATCATGAAGACTTGATCTTTGCCGCCGGAGGTGGGCAGCCAGGTGACCTCAATATTGGGGAAACGTTCCTTGAAGTTTTCGGCGCCGTCTCCGAGCTCAACGATTAAAACACCGTTGTCATTTAAGTGCGCTTTAACTTCTTTAAGCAGCCGGTCGATGATATCCATGCCGTCGGCGCCTGCGACCAAGGCTAAAGAAGGCTCGTAACGGTATTCCTGAGGAAGTCCTTCCATGGAAGCTTCCGTGACATAGGGCGGATTCGAAATAATGAGATCGTATTTCGTGTTCTGCAGATTCTCGAACAAATCGCTTTGAATCGGATAGACACGATTTTCGAATTCGTAGTCGGCGATGTTGATTTCAGCCACTTCTAGAGCGTCGCTGCTGATGTCGACGGCATCAACTTCAGCCTGAGGAAACTTCTCTGCCAGCAGAATGGCCAAACAGCCGGAACCCGTGCACATATCCAAAATGGAGTGGATACGAGCAGGGTCAGGGAGAAGACCGTCAAAATTTTTTTCGATCAGCTCGGCAATGTAGCTACGGGGAATCAAGACTCTTTCGTCCACGTAGAAGGGGAACCCGGTGAGCCACCATTCTTTCGTAATGTAGGCTGTCGGTTCGAGGTCGTCGCAGCGGCGGGAAATGTTATTCAGTACTGTTTCCCGTTCATTACCGGTTAATGTGGCGTCTAAGAATTTTTCTTCGTATTCCAGCGGAATACGGAGTGTGCGCAGGACCAAAAACGCGGCTTCTTCTTCCGGATTTTGGTAGCCGTGATTAAAGGTAGCTTCAGAGGAATAAAGCCTTGTCGTGCAGTATCGAATGAAGTCGCGGATGGTTTTAAGCGGTTCAGTATTAGTTTCCATCATGTTCACTTAAAAAAATGCGTTCCAGTATTCTGTAATAAATTTTGGACAAGCAGGCGATATCCTTTGTCGGAATGCGCTCATTGACTTTATGAATTCGGTCGTTTACCGGTCCGAACTCTACAACTTCAGGACACCACTGTCGAATAAATCTGCCGTCGCTGGTTCCACCGGAAGTCGAGAACTCAGGTTTGATGCCGGTCACGTCCTTTATCGCTTCAGCTAGCTCGTTTCTGAAGAAAGGCTTTTCCGAGAAAAACGGCGAGGCGCTTTCCTGCCATTCAATCTTGAAATCCCAAACATATTTCCGGCACATGTCTTCGATCTGTTTCTCAAGTGACGCCGCGGTGTGCTTCGGGTTGTACCGAATGTTGAAGGTAATGACGCATTCACCCGGAACCACATTGACTGCTCCGGTGCCTGCATGGATGTTACTGATTTGGAATGAAGTGGCCGGGAAAGGAGGAAGACCTTCATCCCAGACGGTTTGAGAGAGTTCGGCGAGCAGAGGAGCGGCGCTGTGAATAGGATTCCTGACCTTTTTCGGATACGCGACGTGTCCCTGAATGCCTCGAACGGTGAGTTTGCCGTTTAGAGAGCCGCGGCGCCCGTTTTTAATGGTGTCGCCAAGCAGCCTGGTGCAGCTGGGCTCCCCGACAATACAGAAATCGGGCGCTACCTCACGGTCCGACAAAACCTGAAGCGCATATTGAGTGCCGTCTTTGCCGTCGCCTTCTTCGTCGCTTGTGAGCAGCAGGACAATCGTTCCTTTGAATTGGGGATGTTTAGAAACGAATTCACAAGCGGCAGCCGCAAAACAGGCGTCGGAAGTTTTCATGTCCTGAGCACCGCGTCCGTATAAGAAGCCCTCATCTTCCGTTGGCACAAACGGAGGAAACTTCCAGCCGTCTGCACCCGGCGGCACAACATCCACATGACCGGCAAAGAGAAATACCGGGGCCCCCGAGCCGTACTTGGCCCAGAGATTTTTAGTTTGCCCTCGATTGATTTCCTCACAAGAGAAGCCGTGTTGAGAGAGGAGATCGGCAAAGATTTTCAGAGAGCCAGCATCCGAAGGCGTCACGGATTCGCAAGCGATGATTTTTTTCGTGAGTTCAAGAGGGTCTTGCTGCATGCTGAACATTCTCAAATTCAGAGGTAGATGAAATGCGAAGACCTCTGTCAGGAAAGACAGAGGCTCTAAACAAAGGGCCTTGAATATTCAAGGCCCTTAAAATTAGTCGCGAAGAAGTTCGTTAATACTTGTCTTCGAACGCGTCTTGGCGTCTACGCGCTTAACGATGACCGCGCAGTTAAGGTTGTATTTGCCGTCAGCGGAAGGCAAGCTTCCGGGAACAACGACAGAACCGGCAGGTACTCTGCCGCGATGAATTTCGCCGGTGGTACGGTCATAAATCTTCGTGCTCTGTCCGATGAAGACACCCATGGAGATCACGCTGTTTTCTTCAACGATGACGCCTTCAACGATTTCGCTGCGGGCACCGATAAAGCAGTTGTCCTCGATGATGGTCGGGGTTGCCTGAAGCGGCTCGAGAACACCGCCGATACCGACGCCGCCGGAAAGGTGGCAGTTCTTACCGACTTGAGCGCAGGAACCGACCGTTGACCAGGTATCGACCATGGTGTTTTCTCCGATGTAGGCGCCGATGTTGACAAAGGAGGGCATCAATACAACGCTCGGAGCGATGTAGCTGCCGTGGCGAGCCACAGCAGTGGGCACACAGCGGATGCCGGATTCTTTCCAATCGGCTTCGGAAAAATGATCGAAGCGGGAGGGAACCTTGTCAAAGAAAGAGAGGTCGCCGGCGCGGACCATTTTGTTCGGATAAAGCTGGAAGCTCAAAAGAACGGCTTTTTTGATCCATTCATGGGTGACCCATTCGCCGTCAATCTTTTCGGCAACTCGAAGCTTTCCCTGCTGAAGCAGTTTGATCACTTCATCGACGGAGTTTTGAACTTCGGGCGGAAAGTGTTCGGGACGCAGCCCGAAAGATTGTTCAATAATTTGCTTTAATGCTTCCATAGTTATTCCTCAAAAGGGTCAAATTCTGCAATTCTTTGGGCGGCCTCTGTGACTTCCGGTACGGTGGCTACCAGTGCGATGCGAATGTAGCCTGAGCCCGGATTAACACCGTTGACTTCCCGGCCAAGGAAACTGCCCGGGAGGACGGTGATGCCTTTTTTCTCATAGAGCCGTCTTGCATAGAGTTTATCGTCTATAGGCGTTTTCGCCCACAAATAAAAACTTGCATCGGGCATTTCTACTTCCAGCGCTTGTTTCAGCAAAGGAACGGCGGCCTTAAATTTTTCGACATAAAACCTTCTGTTTTCCCGCACATGTTCTTCATCATTCCATGCCGCGATGCTGGCGTGCTGTACGGCGCCCCCCATGGCGCTGCCGTGATAAGTTCTGTAGAGCAGGAACGGTTTGATCAGTTTTTCGTCGCCGGCGACAAAGCCGGTACGCATGCCGGGGATGTTAGAACGCTTGGATAAGCTTGAGAAGACGATGAGACGGTCGAAGTTCGGTCTGCCTAGAAGTTTGGCAGCGCTCAGTGCGCCGAGCGGCGGATTGTCCTCGTCAAAATAAATTTCCGAATAACACTCGTCGCTGCCGATCACAAAACCGTACTTGTCGGAAAGGTCAAACAATTTTCTCCAGTCCTCCAATGACAGAACCGTTCCGGTCGGATTGTTCGGAGAGCAGACAAAGAGCAGCTGGGTGCGTTTGAGGACATCTTCCGGTATGGAAGAGTAGTTGGGTTTAAAGCCTGTCTCAGCCGTCATCGGGCAAAAATACGGTTGGGCGCCGGCCAATTTCGCGGCTCCTTCGTAAATTTGATAGAAAGGATTCGGCATGACAACGACCGGGTCTTGGGTCGGATCAATCAGAACCTGCGTTAAAGCAAACAGGGCTTCTCGCGATCCGTTGGTCGGCAGAATCTGAGAAGCAGGATCGAGTTTTACGCCGTAGCGTTTTTCAATCCAGTTCCCGATCGCCTCTTTCAGCTCAGGATAACCGCCTGTCGGAGGATACTTTTCAAATAAAGCCTGATGGTCGAAGAGGGCTTGTTTGACGGTGTCGGGTGCCGGGTGTTTCGGCTCGCCGATAGAAAGGGAGATCGGTTTGAGATCCTCGGGAAGTTTGGCGCCTTCCAGAAGCTTGCGCAGTTTGGCAAAGGGATAGGGCTGAAGTGTATTAAGCAGCGGGTTCATAACAACTTATCATTTTCGTCGGAATATTCACAAAATTTTAGCGAACGAAGAAGCAGTTGCCGCGCTCGAAAACTACGAAATGCAGATCAGAAAAAACAACGGCCTGTTGAAACGGGCCGCTGAGGAAAAAAATCGGATTAACCGCGAGTCGGATCGTTCGATTCGAACTCAGGCAGTTCAACCGGTTTGACCGGTGTCCAGCCTTCTTTACGGTATTCAGCAACGACCGTCGTGTAGATGCCGCCGCGGACCCACCATTTAGCCTTGAGTCTTATGAAACGAGGGGAAGTGGCCGCAACGAGATCGTCCAGGATCTTGTTGGTGATGGCTTCATGGAAAGCACCTTCCTGACGATAACTCCACATATAGAGTTTCAGTGCCTTGAGTTCGACATTCTTCTGGTCCGGAATGTAGTCGAGCAGAAGTGTGGCGAAGTCGGGCTGTCCGGTTAACGGGCAAAGCGACGTGAACTCAGGGATTTCAATGTGAATTAAATAATCCCGATTCGGCTGAGGATTCGGGAAAGTCTCAAGATTCTTGCAAGGAGCTGTAGACATGAAAATTATTTTTCCGCTATGTGTTTAATTAGAGGCCATAAATTATAAGGTCGCGGAAAGAAAGACAAAGCGGTTTGAACCGCCGTGGGTAACGCGGAAAAAATAAAATTGCATCAGTTCGTAATACGGTGGTTTTCTTCATAAGCCTGTAGAATATTGAGACTTGAGTAGTAGCCTGCGGAGAACACAACCGCAGGTTTAGGATTTAGCTAAAGAAAGATGAATATGGTTGGAATGGGGGTAACGATAGTCCTGATCCTTGCGGTTGGCGGCGTCGGCGTTTGGTATTGGCTTCGAATCAAAGAGACGTCAAGTCATGAGAAAGTCGAAGATAAAACACCTCCGAGGATTCCTCAGGAGCCGATTTTCGGCGAGGATTTGATCAATTCCGGCGACATTAAAGTCGACGAGATTAAGAAGACCTCACCTCCTGCTGAAGAACCGCAGTCTGAGTCTCAGTCACCAGAAGAGACGATCGAGGAAGTTCAGGAGGTTCTCCTGAAAGAAACCGAAGAGGAAGAGGAGCCCGTTGAAACTTCTCCGGTATTGGAAGAGATTGATGACAGCGGTCTGCCTAAATATGATCCCTTTGTCACGGAACTCGTTCGCATTACCTTCAAGAAGCCGGTAACCGGTAGCCAGCTCGCACCGTTCGTTAAAACGGCAATGGAAAATGCTCCGAGAGGTCTGCTGCGCATCTTGGCGCTGGAAGCCAACAGCAACCGCTGGTTCGTGCCGGATGCGATCGGCATGTTCTCGGCAATTGCCTTCTATATTCAGCTGGCTTCCGGTAAAGCTTCTTTCGACCAGGTGTCCCTATCGAATCTGTATCAGCTGGTTTTCCTGCGTATGGAAATGAACTTGGACGGCACTTCAGAAATGAAGGAAATGCAGCTGCTGAACAACCATACGGATCAGCTCAACGCACTTATCAAGAATTTCGGCGTGCAGATCACGCTTCTGCTGCGTCCTTTAGAACCGGTTTCTATCGATGATTTCGAAAAAGAAACGATGCTCTTGGGCTTAAAGCGCAGAAGCATGACGCATTATGAAAAGCTGGGTGAGCTGGTTTTGGATAAAAACGGCAAACGTCAGGGCAACCGTAAGGGCACGATCGAACTTCGCTGGCTGGACGACAGAAATATTGCGATTTCTCTGAACGTTCCGCTGATCGCTCCTGAAAGCGATCCCCTGCGTCTGCTGATGACGGCTGCCAACGCTTTTGCGGCCGTGTTTGATGCCAAGATTGTGGATCCTAAGGGATGTGAAATCTCGGGCGCCACGGTGTCTCTGCTGAAGCAGGAACTCGACCGCTTCTATAAGCAGATGCGTGAGAACAATATCGAGCCGGGCAGCGTTAGGGCACATCAGCTTCTCGATTAAAAAGATCCCAAATTTATCATTCTGATTCAAACATCGGATTCCCAGCGAGTACAGTAAGGAACCCGATGTTTTTATTTGGTTCAGGTACGAAATGGAAGAGCAAGACAAGAAAAAATTAGAGGCAGTTAAACTCCGAATGGAGAAACTGGCCGAGGAGCTTGAAAAGCACAACAAGGCTTATTACATCGACAATGCTCCGACGGTGTCTGACGAGATCTATGACTCGTTGTTCCAAGAACTGGCGCGACTGGAAAAAGAATATCCTCAGTTCAAAAGTCCGGTTTCACCGACGGAGCGCGTCGGTGCAACCGTCCAGAGCGAACTGAAAAAAGTCACGCATGCCGTGCCGATGCTCTCCATTCATACCGAAACGGACTACACTGCTCAAGGCGCTTATGATTTTGACGCCCGCGTAAGAAGAGAACTTGAACTGACGCCCGATCAGACGATTGATTATGACTGCGAATTGAAATTCGACGGGCTGGCCATTAACTTGCGTTATGAGGACGGCGTTCTTGTTCAGGCCGCGACCCGCGGAGACGGCTACACCGGTGAAGACGTTACAGCGAACGTCAAAACGATTAAGACGCTTCCTTTAAAGGTCGATGGCTTCCCGAAGATTTTTGAAGTCCGCGGCGAGGTGATCATGCACAAGGAAGTGTTCCGCAAGCTTAATGAAGAGCAGGAAGCGGTCGGAGCGAAGCTTTTTGCCAACCCTCGTAATGCAGCAGCCGGCAGTCTCCGCCAGCTGGACTCGGCCCTGACGGCGAAACGCAATCTGAACTTTTATGCCTACGGCTACGGCGAAGTGAGCGAGATGCCGGCCGATACCCAGTCGGGACTGCTTGATTATTTGAAATCTAAAGGCTTCCCGGTGATCAGCAATCGGATCGTCGTGCAAACACCGGAACAACTTGAGGCATTCCATTTAGAAGTCGCTCGTATTCGTCACGATTTGCCGTTTGATATTGACGGCGTGGTCTACAAAGTCAATAGTTTTGCCCGCCAGAAACAGCTGGGATTCGTCTCCAGAGAACCTCGCTGGGCCGTGGCCCATAAATATCCGCCGGAAGAAGTTCAAACGCAGGTTTTGGATATTACCGTTCAAGTCGGACGCACCGGCAAACTTACGCCCGTCGCTCGCCTCAAGCCCGTGTTTGTCGGCGGAACCACCATCAGCAATGTTTCTCTGCACAACGAAGAATTCCTACAGAACATGGGTATAAAGATCGGAGACACGGTCGTTGTCCATCGTGCCGGCGACGTTATCCCCGAGATCGTCCGAGTAATTCCCGAGCTTAGGCCGAAAGACGCCAGAGATTTCGTGATGCCGGAATTCTGTCCGGTCTGCGGTTCTCACGCTTATAAAGAAGACGGAGAAAAGGATCGCCACTGCAGCGGCGGTCTTTTCTGCCGCGCTCAGCGAGCCCAAAGCATTCTCCACTTTGTCAGCCGCAAAGCCATGGGCATTGACGGTATCGGGGAAAAATTGGCCGAACAGCTGATTGAACATGATTTGGTTACTACGGTTGCGGATATTTACCGTTTGACCGTCGACAAGCTCGTCGGTCTGGACCGTATGGGACAAAAATCTGCCGAGAAACTTGTCGCCTCTATTGAAGCTTCCAAGAAGACCACGCTTGAACGTTTCTTGTACGCCATCAGCATTCCGGAAGTCGGAGAGGCTACGGCGAGGAATTTAGCATCGCACTTCGGTGCTTTAAAACCGCTGGAAGAGGCTTCGTTAGAACAGCTGCAGGAAGTTGAAGACATCGGTCCGTCGGGCGCGGAAAACATTCTGCACTTCTTTGCCGAACCGGCGAACATCGCGGTGATCAATGACCTGATGGATCGCGGCGTCGTGTGGGAAGAGGGTACGGGCACGAGTGGCCAGGAACTTCCGCTGAACGGTTTGACATTCGTTCTGACCGGCACACTACCAACGCTTTCCAGAGACGAGGCCAGCGATATTATTCGTAAAGCGGGCGGAAAGGTAAGCGGATCGGTCTCTAAGAAGACGAGTTATGTTTTGGCCGGCGAATCTGCGGGATCCAAACTCGCCAAAGCCGAGGCTTTAGGCGTTAATATCATAGACGAACCTGAGTTATTCAAAATGATCAATCAAGGAGTAAAGGCGGATGGCTAATTTTGCGTTGATCGGCGGAAGCGGTTTGGACCAGTTGTCTCTTTTAGAAGGCAAGGTCATTGAGAAAATTGACACTCCCTACGGTAAAGAGCCGGTCGAAATTTGCCGTGGAGTGATTGACGGACTGAACATCGTATTTTTATCTCGGCACGGGACGACTGAGAAGAAGCCGCCGCACATGATTAACTATCGCGCCAACATTTGGGCTCTTTCACAGTTCGAGCCCAAAGCCGTGATCGCATTGGCTTCCGTCGGCGCTGTTTTGCCTGAAGATGATATCGGTGCGATTGCCGTACCCGATCAGATCATTGACTATACCTGGGGCAGAGAAACCAGCTACAACACCGGCAAAGAGAAGTTCATTAACTTCATTGACTTCACTTATCCGTTTGATATGGATTTGAGAGAAGCAATTGTTGATGCTTCTGAGGAGCTGGATCTTCCGATTATTGACGGCGGTACTTACGCCTGCACTCAAGGTCCGAGACTCGAAACGGCGGCCGAAGTTGATCGCATCGATAATGACGGCGGTCACTATGTCGGTATGACACTGATGCCCGAGTCATGCTTGGCTAGAGAGTTAAATCTCAAGTACGCAGCGATTTGCCAGATAGTCAATACTGCAGCCGGCCGCGGAGCCTCTGAAAAAGGCATCGTGCTTGACGATACGAAGGAAGCCCTGACTAAGGCGACAAAGGAAAGTGTGAATTTAGCTCTTGCCACATTCCGCTCATTGGCTGATTAGAACTTTTGTTGACTAAAGCAAAACCCGCCGTTGAGGCGGGTTTTGCGTTTCCGAAGGGACCTTAACTAAAGCTCCAAAGCTTCCAAAACGGCCTTTTCAAATTCAGCGCAGAAGACGGGATCCCGCAGCTTAAAGCTTTCGATCAGGAAGACGTCCTCCGCCCTTTCTCCCAGCGTCGTGATTCGGGCTGTCACAAGATTGATTCCGTACTGCACAAAGACTCGCGCGATGGATGCCAAAAGGCCGAGCCGGTCGGTTGTGACGATCGAAAGCATGTATTGTCTTCCAGCGGCATCGGGTCGTAGCGAAGCCTGCGGTGAGATCGGGAAGAGCTTGGATTGACGGGACGGGCGTCCGCGAAGAGGCGGCGGAAGCTTTTCAGCCAAATCCAGTTTTTCTGCGAGGATTTCTTGGAAACGAGCGAACTCTTGTTCGAAGTTGGGGTCTGAGCCGTCGTCAACGACGATGAAAGAGTCGACCACTCGTCCGTCGCGCCCCGTGTGGATACGGGCTTCGGCAATGGACAGACCGTATTGCTGCAGATTAGAAACGATGCGGGCAAAAAGTTCGGGGCGGTCCTGCGTCAGGATAAGAATTTCGTGTGCGTGTTCCATGCCGCGCAGCGGTCTGGATGCGACAAACGACTTCGGAGAATCGAGATGCGGCAGTAATACCTTGGCGTGCCAAACGATATTCCGCACGGAGTGCTTCATAAAGTATGCAACGTCAAAGTTATCCCAGAACTTATTAATTCGATCTCTCTGTTCAGGCGTAAAGCGCGTCAAGCGCAGCGCATCTTTACGGCGCCGGGATACCAATAAATCTCTGTCGATGCCTTTGCCCTTAAGGAAACGGGCGGTCGAATAAAACAGATCTTCAAGAAGTTGGGCTTTCCAGGCGTTCCAAATTTTCGGTCCCGTCGCTCGGATGTCACAGACGGTAAGCAGATAAAGACTGACGAGGCGCTCCATCGTTCCAACTTTCTTGGCGAAGTTTTCAATAACCTCCGGATCTGAGATGTCTTGCTTTTGGGCAACCATACTCATGGTCAAATGCTCACGAACGAGGAACTCGATGTAGTCAGCGTCCTCATCGGCGATCTCAAAATCTCGACACATCTGCCGAACAATCTCCGCGCCGATTTTGCTGTGGTCCCCGCCTCTGCCTTTACCGATGTCGTGGTAGAGAAGAGCAAGAACCAAACGCCAGCTTCCCTTCATTGCCATCATGAGTTCGGTACAGAGCGGCAGCTCGTGGGCGTTTTCACTGTGTGTGAAGTTTCGGAGATAACGAATTGCAAGGAGTGTGTGCTGATCGACCGTGTAAGCATGGAACAAATCATGCTGCATTTGACCCACGATTCGGTTGAAAGACGGCAGCAGTTTTCCGAGCACACCCCAGCGGTTCATTTCTTCCAAAGCGTGCCAGACGCCTCTGCGTCCTTGGATAATCTTCAAGAATGTCTGACGATTGACAGGATTTTCAGCCCATTCTTTGTTCATCAGAGAATGAGCTTCAAATAAGGCACGGTAAAGTCGGGAAGACTTCATCGGAATGTCCGGATGACGTTCCTGAATTAAAAAGGCCTCGAGAATTCTTTCAGGGTTCTTCACGAGGACGTCGGGAGACTCAAGGCCGAGCACGTCGCCCTGACGCACAAAACCGCTGCAAATGGGTTCACCGGTTTGTTCGGGCTCTTTAGAGTAGCGCTCTTTAATGGCCTGAAGAATGATGGAGTTGAGCTGGCCGATGGTTTTTGCATTGACGTAGAAGTGCTGCATCATCACTTCACTCGGACGCCGGCCGACAGTCCCGACAATGCCCAGCGCTTTAGCCAGCGGTTCCTGAATTTCGAAAATCAATCGGTCTTCGTGGCGGTTGGTGAGCAAATGCATATGAATCCGCAGCCGATAAAGGCTTTTGGTGACAGATTCCAAAAGTTCGCATTCTCGGCGGGTGATCAAGCCTTTTTCAAAGACTTCCTGCCAAGTGTTGCCGAGACGAGCCGCCCTGAGCACCCAGATCAAAATATTCAGATCTCGAAGACCGCCCGGGGCTTCTTTAATGTTCGGCTCCAGAGCATAAGAGGACTCGTGGTACTTCAAATGCCGCTGCTGCTGTTCGATGAATTTTGCCCGATAAAACTTTTTAAGATTCAGATTCTTTTCCATCGTTTCCGAATAGGTCTTAAAAAGCTCTTCATTTCCGGCGATGAGGCGCGACTCAAGCATCGCCGTTTGAGCGGTAATGTCGACTTCGGCTTGTTCAAGGCATTCTTCGATGCTTCGCACCGAGTAACCGACGGTCAAACCGAGCGACCATAAGTTGCCGATCGCATCGGAAATCGTTTTTAAGTCCTTGTCTCGGACGCCGTCAGGCAGAAGGAAAAGAAGATCGAGGTCTGAGTAGGGAAATTGCTGCTCTCTGCCGTAGCCTCCGACGGCAACGACAGCAACATCCTCGGATAATTGATTCAGCTTGAGAATCGCCAAGACTGCCTTGTCGGCAGCCTTGGCGTGCGCAGAAAGATAGGCATCGGCGTCAACGTCCGCCAAAAACTTCTTTGCTAAAACTTCTCGCTGATCTTTAAATTTTTTGACGATTTCGTTGATTTCCATAGCCTTGAGATTCTTTCTTTATTAATTTAGGAAGAAGGTTTTATCCATGAGGGAGCAGGCGGGCATTTTGGCGAGACCGTCAGAACTTCGTATCCGGTTTCAGTGACGAGAATCGTATGTTCCCACTGGGCGGAAAGACTTCTGTCTTTGGTTACAGCCGTCCAGCCGTTCGGAAGAATGCGAAGTTCTTTTCTTCCGGCGTTGATCATCGGCTCGATCGTGAAGATCATGCCGGGCTTCATGACAGCGCCGGTGCCGAGCTTGCCGTAATGGCAGACCTGAGGATCTTCGTGGAAACCGACTCCGACCCCGTGACCGCAGAATTCACGAACGACGCTGCAGCCCTGAGGTTCGACAAAATGCTGAATTGCATAGCCGATATCTCCGAAATGGGCGCCGGGACGCACGATTTCAATGCCTTTCCACATGGAGTCGAAAGTGACATTAATGAGGTGCTTAGCAGCAACGGAAATATGGCCGACGGAATACATACGGCTGGTGTCTCCGTAATAACCGTTTTTAATGACGGTCACGTCAATATTTAAGATATCGCCGTTTTTGAGCACTTTCTCATTTGGAATACCGTGGCAGATCTGATGATTGACGGAAATGCAGGTAGCTTTCGGATAAGGATTGGTGCCGTCCGGGTCGTAGTTGAGGCAAGCGGACTTGTCTTTGAGGACGTCTTCGGTATATCTGAGCATCAAATCATCGAGGTACTCGGTGGTGACGCCGGCTTTAACAAACGGTTCAATGTAGTCGAGAACCAAAGCCGCATCGCGGCAGGCCGCCCGGATGCCTTCGATTTGTTCCGGGGTCTTAATAAGAATATTGTCAAACATTGATTAAATCTGACTCGAAAAAGTTTTTCAATGCCGCAATTTTAGTGGATTCACCGATGAGCGGAGTTATCTCAGCCTTATATAGGTCAACCGGAAGAAAGGTGGCGATCATTCTTTAAATCGCCGCTAAAACAAGGTTTCATTTGTTTTGTCTCAAAAAGGAACGTCAAAAGGTTGTAACGCCTCTTTTCAAACGCTTAACTCTTTGAAAAAGCATGATAGAATTCCGCCCCGATCCGGACGGAAACGTTTGGACTTTTTTGTTAAATAGCGCAGTCTCACAACAGGGTTCCATTCGGAAAACGTGAGGCTGTTGGAATTAAACCCTAAAGGAATTAAAGATATGTCATCTCTGAGCATGCGTGAACTGCTCGAAGCCGGTGCACACTTCGGTCACCAGACTCGTTTTTGGAGCCCCAAAATGTCCCAGTACATTTTCGGCTCTCGTAACAAGATTCACATCATCAACCTCGAAAAGACTGTTGCTAAGTTCGACGAAGCTGCCAAGTTCTTAACAAACCTGGCCGCTCAGAAGGGCACCATCCTTTTCGTCGGCACAAAGCGCACTTCCCGCGACGCCATCGTTGCTGAAGCCAAACGCGCCGGAATGCCTTATGTTGATCAGCGCTGGCTGGGCGGTATGCTCACCAACTTCAAGACGGTTAAGGTTTCCCTGAAGCGTCTTAAAGAAATGGAACAGAAAGTTGCCGACGGCGCTCTTGAAAAGATGACCAAAAAAGAAGCTCTCGACTTCACTCGTGAACTCGAAAAGCTGAACAAAGCTATGGGCGGCATCAAAGAAATGAACGGTCTGCCCGACGCTCTGGTCGTTGTTGACGTTGGCTACCACAAGATTGCTATTCAGGAAGCTAACAAGCTTGGTATTCCTGTTGTCGGTATCGTTGATACGAACCACAATCCTGCCGGTGTTGACTATGTCATCCCGGGTAACGACGACAGCGCCCGCGCTGTTGCTCTTTACGCTAAAGGATTTGCTGACGCAATTCTTGAAGGCAAGAACAAGAACCTTGAAGACACTGTCAAGGCTGCTAAAGACTCCGACTTCGTTGAAGAAGCCGCTGTCGAAGAAAAAGCTGAGTAATTCGCCTCTTCTTGTCTGAAGTACCAAGGGAAGGGGCGTTCGCGCCCCTTTCTTTTTAAACCAATTATTTTTTAAGGATAAAACAATGGCTGTTATCACTGCCGCAATGGTTAAAGAACTTCGTGTTAAAACCGACGCTCCGATGATGGAATGCAAAAAGGCTTTGACAGAAGCAGACGGCAACATGGAGCAGGCTGAAGAAATTCTTCGCGTTAAGCTCGGCAACAAGGCCACTAAGGCTGCTAGCCGCATTACCGCTGACGGCGTTGTCGCTATCTACATCGACGAACCGGGCAAGATCGGCGCTATCGTTGAACTGAACTCCGAAACCGACTTCGTTGCTAAGAATGCCGACTTCATCGCTTTCGCCAACGATATCGCCAAGCTCGTCGCCGAAAACAAACCGGCTGACGTTGCTGCTCTTTCCGCTCTTCCGCTCAACGGCTCTACCGTTGACGAAGTTCGTAAAGGCCTGATCGGCAAGATCGGTGAAAACATCTCCATCCGCCGCTTCCAGATCATTGAAGGTAAAGGCAAGCTCTCCACATACATCCACGGCGGCGCCAAGATCGGCGTTATCGTTGACGTGGTCGGCGGCAACGACGAAGTTGCTCACGACGTGGCTATGCACATCGCTGCTTCTAAGCCGAAGGCTCTCGACAAAGACGGTGTTGATCAGAACCTGATCGAAACAGAACGCCGCGTTGCTATCGAAAAAGCTCGCGAAAACGGCAAACCGGAACACCTGATCGAGAAGATCGCCGAAGGTTCCGTTAACAAGTTCCTCAAGGAAGTCACGCTTCTTTCTCAGCCGTTCGTTAAGGACGACTCTAAGAGCGTCGGCGAACTCCTGAAGAGCAATGGTGCTACAGTATCTGCATTTGCGCTGTTTGTTGTCGGTGAAGGTCTTGAAAAACGCAACGACGACTTCGCTGCCGAAGTTGCTGCTCAGGCTGCTGCCGCACGTGCCTAATTGTTGAACTTTTTTCGGAGTAAACGATGAGTAAGTCTGAAACGCCTAAAACCAAACGAATTCTGCTGAAACTCTCCGGCGAAGCCCTTATGGGCGACAACGCCTTCGGCATCAGCCGCGATACGCTTAAAAGCATCGTCGGCGAAATCAAGGAAGTAGTTGACTTAGGCGTTCAGCTTGCGATCGTGGTCGGCGGCGGCAACATCTTCCGCGGAGTCGCACTCGGCTCTACCGGTATGGATCGCGCCACCGGCGACTATATGGGCATGCTGGCCACCTGCATGAACGCAATGGCACTTCAGGATGCACTGAGAAACGCCGGTGTTGAAGCCCGTGTCCAGTGCGCCCTGGATATCGACCAGGTTGCCGAGCCGTACATTCGCGGCAAAGCATTGAGCCATCTGAAGAAAGGCCGCGTCGTGATTTTTGCTGCCGGCACCGGTAATCCGTTCTTCACAACGGATACTGCTGCAGCTCTGAGAAGTGCGGAAATCGGAGCCGATATGGTTCTGAAAGCCACTCAGGTTGACGGCGTATTTACCGCTGATCCTAAGAAGGATCCCAACGCAAAAATGTATAAGTCTCTGACCTTCGACGAAGCCATTCAGAAGAAACTCAAGATTTTGGACGCCACGGCTTTTACGCTCTGCCGCGATCAAGGCATGCCGATCAGAGTCTTCAACCTTCATAAGCCCGGCGCGCTCAAACGCGTTGTGCTTGGTGAAGACGAGGGCACGCTCGTTCACGTTTAACCGAGAAAAAAACGGATACAAAAAGCTCCGGGCCTGCATCAGCGGGTCCGGAGCTTCTTTTTCGGTCGGCGAATTACTTTTCGGCTTTTTCGCGTTCGGAAGATTTCTCAGCTTCTTCCTTTTTGAGTTTGTTTTCTGCGTGGATCTTGTCGCGCAGTTCATCACTCTTTTGTTCCTGATCTTTCAGGATTGCGCCGAACATTTTTTCAATTTTTGCCATAGTTCAAACTCCTTATCAGATGTTTTGAGCTTAAGCGCGTTTGGCCGAGGAGCCTATTAAACCAACTCGAATCGAGCGGTTTGAGGCTATTGCGCTCCGTGGTAAACTCAACGAATTAATAAGGCTGTCACTGCCGCCGTTGTTTTATTTCGGCGGATTTGACCGCGTCCGTGATTTTCTGCTCACCGGCGTGCGACTAAGTTTTGCGACTTGCAGCCGAGAAATCTGCAGAGATTGGAAATTGACATGACAACTAAAGACATCTATTCACAGTCCGAACATCATATGAAGCGTTCTATTGAAACGCTCAAAGAAAACCTGATGAAGATCCGTACGGGTCGTGCTCATACCGGTTTGCTCGAACATATCACCGTCGATTACTACGGCTGCCCGACCCCGATTTCTCAGGTCGCTCAGCTCGGTTTGGCCGACGCCAGAACAATCACTGTTCAGCCTTGGGAAAAGAAAATGGTTGCCGTGGTTGAAAAAGCAATCCGCAACTCCGATCTGGGTCTGAATCCGGCAACTTCCGGCGAAGTCATCCGCGTCCCGATGCCTCCTCTGACAGAAGAACGCCGCCGTGACTTAACGAAGGTCGTTCGTTCCGAAGGCGAAGAAACTAAGGTTGCCATCCGCAATCTGCGCCGTGACGCCAACAACAAGGTTGCCGCGCTCGTTAAGGAAAAAGAAATTTCCGAAGACGACGAACGCCGTTCCAATACTGAAATTCAGAAGCTCACCGATAAGTACATCGGTGAAGTCGACAAGCTGATTGCCGAAAAAGAAAAGGAAATCATGACCGTTTAATCGGTTTTAAATCCTATGACAAGTCAGGAATTGACTGCAAAGCCACGTGAAAGGGTGCCCCGTCACGTGGCTATTGTTATGGATGGCAACGGAAGATGGGCCAAGGCCCGCAAGCTTCCGCGTCTCATGGGCCATCAAAAAGGGGTAGAGTCCGTCCGAACTGCAATCCAGACTGCGGCTAAGGCCGGAGTTCAGCATTTGACGCTCTTTGCTTTTTCCAGCGAAAACTGGAATCGGCCGGCCGAAGAAGTGAAGGGCTTGATGAAGCTTTTTCTCGTGAGTCTGCGCAGAGAGATCGCCGCTCTCAATAAAGCGAATGTTCGTGTTCGTCTCGTCGGTGATTTGACAGCTTTTTCTGAAGAACTTCAGCAGCAAATCGCAGATTCAATGAAGATCACAGAGAACAACACGGGTCTTACGCTCAATGTCTGCGTGAATTACGGAGGCCGCTGGGAGATTCTTGAAGCTGCCAAAAGATCTCGTGAGGTTCCTCCGGAGGAGCTGACGGAACAAAAATTTGCATCACTGCTGCCGTTAGCAGATTCCGGAGATGTGGACCTGTTTATCCGCACGAGCGGAGAGGAGCGCATCAGCAACTTTATGCTGTGGCAGCTCGCTTACGGGGAGCTCTATTTCACGAAAATTTTATGGCCCGATTTCACCGAGAACGAGTTTTTAAATGCGCTAAATTGGTACTCTAATAGAGAACGTAGATTTGGTAAGACTTCCGAACAAATTCAACAGGAAGCGAAAAAGGAATAGTTCATGTTGCTGCAAAGAGTCATCACCGCCGTTGTGTTGTTAATTATCATCATCGGCGCGCTTTTAATTTCCCCTCTCGCTTTCACGGCGGTGGCCGCGATTGCCATCGGATGCTGCTTTTGGGAGTGGCTCCGGATCTGTAAATGGAATAACGGAGTCGCTATGGTCTGCGGCGTTTTGCTGGCGGCCTTCCTCTTCTTTCTAGAGTATGTTTCACCGGCTGCGCTGCAAACCATTCAGTCCGGCAACGGGCTCATGATTATTACAGCTGTGGCTACCGTGCTTTGGGCTGTTATCACCGCTGTCATCTTCACTCGCCGGGCTTCCGGCTGGATGGTACCGAAAGGCATCGGGGCTTTGCTTGCCTGGATCTTTGTTCCGGCAGCTTGGTTCTCCCTCATGTATCTCTTCCGTGAGAAGGGCACCATCTACATGCTTTCCGTCTTAGCTATTGTTTGGGTTGCCGATATCGTGGCCTATTTCGGCGGCCGCTGCCTAGGCGGTCCGAAGATGGCCGAAGGCATCAGTCCGAAAAAGACTTGGTCAGGCGCGCTGACGGCTTTTGTAAGTGTCCTGGCTTTGTCGTACGTTCTTTATTGGGCTCAGCCGTCCTTCCCGCTCTGGACCAACGCTCTGATCTCTCATTTAACAGGCTGGGCTTCTGCCTTGATCCTGATCGTAGTAGTTCTGTTTTCGATTGCCGGCGACTTGTTTGAAAGTGCCCTCAAGCGCTCCGCCGGTGTCAAAGATTCGAGCAATCTTCTTCCGGGACACGGTGGTTTCTACGACCGTCTCGACGCTCAGATGAGCGTTCTTCCGCTTACCGTCTTCATTCTTCTTTTCCTCCAAGGTTACTAAGTTTCAGTCATGGAAAGCATTGCGATACTCGGTGCGACCGGCTCGATCGGTAAAAGTTCATTAGATGTCATCTCTCGTTATCCCGACCGGTTCACCGTGTATGCGGTAACGGCGAATTCCAGCGTTAAAAAACTCGCTCAAGCGGCTAAGGACAGCGGAGCTAAAGTCGCGGTTATTGCTGATAAAGAGCTTCTGGGAGCCTTACAGGAAGAGCTTAGAGCTGCCGGAAGTACGGCCGAAGCTTTGGCCGGTTCGAAGGCGATCGACGAAATCGCTGCGAACCCCGAAGTCGATATCGTTATCGGAGCCATCGTCGGAGCTGCCGGAATTTCTTCTACATTTAAAGCTGCGGAAGCCGGAAAAAAGCTTCTGCTCGCCAATAAGGAAAGTGTCGTTTGCGGCGGCCGAATCCTGATGGATGTGATAAAGGCCTCAGGTGCTGTTCTCATGCCGGTTGACAGCGAACACAATGCCATTTTCCAGTGTCTTGTCGGCGCGACCAAAAAAGCTAGATGTGAAGCCAATATCATTCTGACTTGCTCGGGAGGCCCTTTCCGTCAAAGACAGGACCTCTCTGATGTCACGGTTGAAGAAGCCACGCATCACCCAAACTGGTCGATGGGCAAGAAAATTACCGTTGACTCTGCGACGCTGATGAATAAAGGCCTGGAAGTTATCGAGGCCCGCTGGCTTTTTGATTTCGAACCGGAACGCATTCAGGTTGTCGTTCATCCCCAGAGCGTCATTCACTCTATGGTCCAATACGCCGACGGCGTAGTCATTGCCCAAATGGGCGCTCCAGACATGAGAAACACGATTGCTTACTCTTTAGGCTTCCCGGAAAGATTGGACGCCGGAGTAGAACCATTAAACTTCTCAAAAATCAAAACGTTAACCTTCGAAGAACCGGACTTAAAACGTTTTCCCCAGCTCGGCTACGCTTATGATGCATTGAAGCTGGGCGGAGTTGCTTCGATCGTCTTGAACGCGGCCAACGAGATCGGCGTCGAGGCGTTTATTCAAGGCAAGATCGGCTTTACCGACATTGCACGCCTGTGTCATGCAATGATGTACGGCTTCCAGCCCCCGACTCCGACCAACTTGGAAGAGATTTTGGAAACGGATAAAGAAGCCAGAAAACTGGCTCAGTCTTGGCTCGAAGGTTTTTGCGACAAACTGGAGAACTAACCTTGACATTGTTGACGACCATTGCTGCCTTTGCGGTAACGATCGGTATTTTGATTACCTTTCATGAGCTCGGGCATTATTTAGTCGCCAGACTTTGCGGCGTAAAAATTCTGAGATTTTCTCTCGGCTTCGGAAAACCGATTTTTATCTATAAACGCAAGAACGACCCGGACGCAACCGAGTGGGCGGTTAGTGCACAGCCTTTAGGCGGATACGTCAGGATGCTTGATGCGAGAGACCCTGCCTGTCTGCCTATCAAACCGGAAGATAAAAACCGTGAATTCGGGGCCAAGAATGTATGGCAGCGATTCGCCATCGTTGCTGCAGGTCCATTTGCCAATCTTCTGCTCGCCGTCCTGCTTTACGCTTCTATCTTCATGATAGGCAGCACGCAGCCGACGCCGGTTGTTGCCGAGCCTCCCGCCGGTACGCCGGCCGCCATGGCCGGACTCCATGCCGGCGACAAGATTCTGAAAGTCGGCGATTCCGAAATTAAAACTTTTACGGATCTCCGTATGGAGATGCTGAATAAGTTCGGAAGTACGACGGATATTTTGGTTCACCGTCCCAACGGGAGCGAAGTAACGAAAGAAATTGACCTCACGAAGATGAGTCTGGACCCGAAAGCAAAAGATGCCGATCCTTTTGATGAGGTCGGTCTTCATTTGAATATGGGCCATCCGTTTATCTCATCTTTTGTTGAGAACTCTGCCGCGCAGCGCGACGGAATCAAAATCGGCGACCATATTTATCGCGTCGGTAATGTTCCGGTTAAGATGCCGAAAGATTTTGTCAGTGAAATCAAAAAATATCCCGGGAAACCCGTCACATTACTCGTCGGAGACGAAAACGGTCCGACACATACTCTGGAAGTTACACCGGCAGCCGCTATGGACGAACAGGGTAATGAAATCGGCCGCATCGGCGCAGCGATCGGGGTAGATTTTCCGCACACTCAGGTTTCTTATGGCCTCCTAAAGAGTCTGGCCGAGGGTGTGAAGAAGACGTGGGATACCGCGGCGATGTCTGTTCGAATGATCGGAAAGATGTTCACCGGTGATGTCTCTATCAGCAACATCTCTGGTCCGGTGACGATTGCCGACTATGCCGGCCAGACTGCTCAGCTGGGTATTCTTCCTTTTATTTCGTTTTTAGCGTTGGTTTCCATCAGCTTGGGAATTTTGAACTTGTTACCGATTCCCATGTTGGACGGCGGCCATCTCCTGTATTATTCTCTCGAAGTAGTGACTGGTAAGCCGGTTTCTGAGGCTGTACAAGCGTCTGCACAAAAGATTGGCATCGCAGCTCTCTTTGGTTTGACTATACTTGCACTATTTAATGATTTGACGCGACTTTTGCCGTGATTTCAATCACGCAGGGTCATTTTTTAATTTATAGAATATGCCTCATCCTAAGAAGATAGCGCTAGCTTGCGCTTTAGCTTTGGCAGCGACGACCGTGCTTGCACAGGGTCATGTGATTAAAGACATTCGACTCGAGGGCATTTCCCGTACGGAGGCGGGTACTGTATTTTCGCATCTGCCGATCCGAGTGGGAGACACGTATTCTCCGGAGCTGGGCGCTGAATCACTGCGTTCTCTGTATGCCTCCGGAATGTTCCAAGACGTTCAGCTCGACATGGACGGCAACGTCCTGGTTGTTCGAGTTCAGGAACGTCCGACGGTCGCAAACATTCACACTACCGGTATTTCCGAGTTTGATGCCAAAGGTGTTGAAAAATCTCTCCGTGATGTGGGCTTAGCCGAAGGCTTTATTTTTGACCGTGCGGTGTTAGACCGTGCCGTTCAAGAATTAAGACGCCAATATCTCTCGCGTGGCCGTTACTCCGCAGATGTCAAAGTCACTGTGACGCCGGTCGAACGCAACCGCGTCCGCATCAACATCGACGTTGATGAAGGTCCTGCTGCAAAGATTCAGCAAATCCGTTTTGTCGGCAACAAAGTTTATGACGAAGGCGATCTTCGCGACGAAATGCAGCTCGGTACCCCGAACTGGTTCTCTTGGTATACCAAACGCGACCAGTACTCTCGAGAGAAGCTCACTGCCGACTTAGAGGCAATTCGCGCTCTGTACAACAACAACGGTTACCTCGACTTCAAGATTGACTCGACACAAGTATCTGTCAGTCCCGATAAGTCAGAGATTTTTGTCACCATCAATATTGATGAAGGCAAAAAGTACACAATCAAAGATATCCGCTTAACCGGTGACATGCTTGGCCTTGAGCCCGAGTTTGAAGATCTTGTGGATATCAAGCCGGGTTCCGTCTACAACGCTTCCGAAGTAAATGGTCTGGCAAAGAAATTTACGGATCGTCTTTCCGCTTTGGGCTACGCGTTTGCAAGAGCAATCCCGAATCCGGTCGTTGATCCGGAAAATCCGGATGAAGTTAGTGTCGTATACACGATTGACCCCGGCCGCCGAGTTTATGTTCGTAAAGTGAACATTACCGGCAACACGCGTACTCAGGACGAAGTCATTCGTCGTGAAGTTCGTCAGTATGAAGCGAGCTGGTTTGACAGCGATAAAGTTGCCGTTTCTCGTGACCGTATCGACCGTCTCGGTTTCTTTGAAACTGTTACTGCGGAACCCGAACCCGTACCCGGTTCTCCGGACGAAGTTGATTTGGCCGTTAACGTGAAAGAACGTCCGACCGGCAACATCTCGATCGGTGCCGGCTACTCCACCTCCGAAGGTATTGTTCTTTCCGGCGGTTTCTCGCAGAACAACGTTTTCGGTACCGGTAATTCTCTATCTCTTGAAGTCAATACGTCTAAGAGCTCTAGAACTTATGCTGCCAGCTTCACGCAGCCTTACATCACGACTTCGGGTATTAGCCAGTCCTTCGAAATTTACGATCGTAAGCTCGACTTGGACGAACTCGAAATTACCGATGACGTTAAGTACGAAACGTACGGTGCCGGCGTAACTTACGGTGTGCCGATTACGGAAAACGACCAGATCTTTCTCGGCGGCAAGTTTGAAATGACCGATGTGACCGTCGGCTCCGGTGCTCCGCGCCGCTACGTCGACTATGTCAACGATTACGGCAAGAAGCCGAAGAGCATTGCAGCGACGATCGGCTGGTCTCGTGATACCCGAGACAACATTCTGGCTCCGACTCGCGGCCGCTATCAGAGATTGTTCGGTGAAATTTCTCTTCCTGTTCTTGATCTGAAATACTATCGTGCGACCTACCAGTTCCAGCAGTTTGTTCCGGTTACGAAATCCATTACTTTTGCGTTCAATACCGAACTCGGTTATGGTGACGGTTATGCAGGCAAACAGTACCCGTTCTTCAAGAATTTCTATGGTGGCGGTATCGGTTCAGTTCGCGGCTACGATACTTCCTCCTTGGGCCCCCGTGATACAGACGGAGATGCCTCCGGCGGTAACCGCAAACTCAATTTCTCTCTCGAACTGTTGACGCCGATCCCCGGGGCAGACAGAACCCTTCGTATGTTCACCTTCCTGGATGGCGGCTGGGTTTGGGGCCGCAAAGCCTTTTACAAACAAGCAGCTAACGGCAGTTATGTTGTGGATCGCTATGAGAAAGACAAGCTTGACCTCGGTGACCTTCGTTACTCCGTCGGTTTCGGTTTAGCCTGGATTTCTCCGATGGGCCCGCTTAAATTGAGCTTCGCATTCCCGCTCAATAAGAAGGACAGTGACGAGCTTCAGAGATTCCAATTCCAAATTGGTACAGGTTTCTAATAAATTTGTGGCACAATTAAACAATTGTGTAGGAGATACATTCATGCAAAAAAAATGGTTAGCGGTTGCTTTAGTTTCCGCCTTGGTTTGCTCTGCTGCGACAGCAGTGCAGGCAGAAGTTAAGATCGGTGTTGTCAGCACCGAGGTTATTCTTCGCGATTCTGCAGCTGCTCAGGCCGCAAGTAAAAAACTTGAACAGGAATTCTCTAAGCGCGATAAAGAGCTCAATGCTGCCGGTCAGCGTTTGAAAAATGACGTCGAGCGCTTCGAAAAGAACGCCGGCACAATGACGGAACAGGAAAGAATTCGCAAGCAGCGTGATTTGGCTGAAAGAGACCGCGATTTCCAGCGCCGTCAGCGCGAACTCCGCGAAGACTTCAATCAGCGCAGAAATGAGGAGCTTCAGAAGCTTCTCCGTCAGGCAAACACGGTCATCAAGAACATCGCTCAGCGCGAAAAATATGACCTCATTCTTCAGGAAGCTATCTACGTCAACCCGAAGATTGACATCACTGACCAGGTTCTTAAGGAACTCAAGTAATTTTTATCGGGCACAAGCAGACAGATGTCTGCTTGTTGCTTAATTGCCATTTAGTGCAATACGTGCGGCATGACCTGACTCGGGTTTCGGCGACTTCAAACTTGCTCTCCCTCTCAGATCAGCCGCATAAATTTTTTAATTAGGGCGATTCAAATGATTCAACAAACAGCGCCGATGACTCTTCTTGAGTTAGTAGACCGAATTAAAGAAAAAAGCAACGATACTTTATTGAGCACAATCAGTGCCAACGGAGGCAAGGCTGAAATTAAGTCCATTGCTCCGCTGGAGACCGCCGGGCACGGCGACGTTGCTTTTTTAGCCAACAGCAAATATCGCGATGCGGCTGGCGCCTGCAAAGCGACAGCTTTGGTTTTGACAGAAGAAGACAAACAGGCGATTTGGGGAGAAAAAGAGCCCGAACGTATCCTCGTCATTACCCGCAATCCGTACGCTTGGTTTGCATATGCCCTGCAAATCATCTTCCCGCAGGAGCAGCCGGAGCCGGGGGTTGATACCAGAGCCGTAGTCGAAGACGGTGCCGTTATTGATTCGACCGCAACCGTTGAAGCCGGCGTTGTAATTCGCAAAGGTGCGCAGGTCGGGCCTTACTGCTTTGTCGGAGCCAACAGCGTTATCGGCGAAGGCGTTGTTCTCGGCGAACACACTCGTATTTATCCGAACGTTACCATCTACTATGGCTGCCGTATCGGCAGACGCAATATCATTCACTCCGGTGCCGTGATTGGCGCCGACGGTTTCGGATTTGCGCCTTTGGACAGACAATACGTGAAGATTCCGCAGATCGGTGCGGTTGAAACTGGCGACGATGTTGAAATCGGCGCCAATACATGTATCGACCGCGGTGCGTTGCAGAATACCACCATCGGACAAGGCACCAAGATTGATGACTTAGTTATGATCGGTCACAACTGCCAAGTTGGTAAGAATGTTGTCCTATCCGGAAGAACCGGTTTGGCCGGCAGCACGATTATCGGCGACAACGTTCAGGCCGGCGGCGGTTCCGGTTTTGCCGGACACCTCAAGGTCGCTGCAGGTTCGATCATCGGCGGCGGGGCAGGCGTTCCGAGTTCGATCGAGAAACCTGACTACTATGCCGGCTACATGCCCGCAATGCCTCATAGAGAGTTCTATAACATTCTGTCCGTAATTAAACGTTTGCCTGAGATGCGCAGACAGCTGAAGCATCTGGCTGAAAAAGTTGATTCCCTTAAGAAAGAGTAAAATGCAAGACATTAATGACATCATGAGGCTCCTGCCTCACCGCTATCCGTTTCTTTTAGTTGACCGAGTTTTGGAAACGAACGGTGTTGATAAGCTGATTGCGATCAAAAACGTCACTGTCAACGAACCTCAGTTCACCGGCCACTTCCCCGGCGTTCCCGTCATGCCCGGCGTTCTGATCATCGAAGCGATGGCTCAGGCCTGTGCGATGCTTGCTTTTGCAAGAATGGGCGGCGAAAGAGATCCTGAGAAACTTTTCTATTTTGCTTCTATTGACAACGCTCGCTTCAAACGTGTCGTGATCCCGGGTGATCAGCTTCGTTTTGAATGCACATTCCTCCGTGAAAAACTCGGCATGATCAAGATGCACTGCGATGCAACGGTTGACGGTCAGCTGGCTGCATGTGCCGACATGATGTGCTCTTATCGTTCACCCAAATAAAGGAAAAAATATGGCTCAGATCCATCCCTCATCCTTAGTAGATCCTCAAGCCAAACTTGCGGAGAACGTTGTCGTCGGTCCGTTCTGCACGATCGGTCCCCACGTTGAAGTCGGTGAAGGAGCCACTTTGCAGAGCCATATTGTTCTTACCGGTCATACGAAGATCGGTAAGAACAACAAGATTTATGCCTTTGCAGCGATCGGTATCGATCCTCAGGATAAAAAATACCGCGGTGAAGAAACTCAGCTAATCATCGGTGACAACAACGTTATTCGCGAACACTGCACACTCTCTGTCGGGACCGTGCAGGACAAAGGAATAACCATTATTGGAAACGGCAATCTGCTGATGGCCAACGTTCATGTTGCACATGACTGCGTCATCGGAAACGACACCATCATTGCCAACAATGTCGGCTTTGCCGGGCACGTTCATGTTGCCGACGACGTGATCGTCGGCGGCCAGTCCGGCATCCACCAGTTTGTCAAGATCGGAAAGGGCGCGATGCTGAGCGGCGGAAGCATGGTTCGTCAGGACTGCATTCCCTACGGCATGTATCAAGGTTATCCTGCCTCTCCTTTCGGCATCAATCTTGAAGGCATGAAGCGTCACGGCTATTCAAGGGCTGCCATGCACGCGGCACGCGAAAGCTACAAACTGATCTTCCGTGAAGGCAAGACCGTTCCAGAGGCCGTGGAAGCCATCAAGGCTTACGCATCAGCATTAGAAGATGAACAGGCTAAGAAAGTCTGTGAACTGATGTGCGAATTCACAGAGCAGGCAACTCGAGGATTGGCTCGCTAATGGAGCAATTGACCAACAACAGCATTATCTGGGCAGCCGGAGAGAACAGCGGAGATTATCTAGCTTCGCGTGTTCTGCCGGCTGTTGCCGCGTCTCGTCCGAATCTTAAGATGGAAGGTATCGGCGGTAACCGAATGATTCAAGACGGCTTGGATCCTTGGTTTCATGCCAGCGAACTTTCCGTCCGGGGCTATTTGGAAGTGATCCGTCATTTGCCTCGAATTTTAAAAATTCGCCGAGAAATGATGCGCCGTACTGTCCAGCTTCGTCCTGCTGCCTACATCGGAGTTGATGCTCCTGACTTTAATCTGTCGATTGAAGAGAAGGTCAGAGCATCGGGGATTCCGGTTGTTCACATGGTGGCTCCGGCCGTTTGGGCTTGGCGTCCGCAGAGAATTCACCAAATCAAACGTGCGGTGGATCATCTGCTTTTGATTTTCCCTTTTGAAGAGAAAATTTTTAAAGAAGCCGGCATTCCGAGCACGTACATCGGCCATCCTCTAGCCGAGATCATTCCGATGGTGCCGGATACGGAAGGTGCAAGACGCAAACTGAACATCGCTGCGCAGGGGGCGGTCATTGCCATTCTTCCCGGCAGCCGTAAAGACGAGATTCGCTGGTGTGCGCCGGCATTTTTCGGCGCTGCGTCCTTACTGCTGAAGCAGGAACCGAGAACTCGATTCATAGTTCCGGGCGCCGATGAGCAAAGGAAAAAAGAGATTTTAGAAGTTCTCAATCGCTTTCCTGATGTCGAAGACAATACCGTTCTTTTGGACGGGAAGTCTCATTTGGCGATGGAAGCGGCTGACGCTATTTTGGTGGCGAGCGGCACAGCAACGCTTGAGGCGGCACTTTATAAAAAGCCCTTGGTCGTCGGATACGCTATGCCGGCGCTTTCGGCAATGCTGATTCTTTCCAAAGGACAGACAAAGTGGATCAGCCTGCCCAATATCCTGGCGCAGAAGACTTTGGTTCCCGAGTGCGTTCAGATGTTCTGTTCGCCTGAGATCCTTTCGTCCCATTTGCTTCACGCCCTGGAGCCGAAGCGGCAGGAATATCTCAAAGAAGTATTTTCAGAAATGCATGAAACATTGCTGAGGCCGACTGCTCAGCTGGCAACAGAGGCAATCGATCAGGTTTTAAAACGCTGATGGCTGACTATTTATTCGACGGTGAGGAAACGATCGCCACACTTGTTTGCGGTGTGGACGAAGCGGGCCGCGGCCCTTTGGCCGGACCGGTTGTTGCTGCAGCCGTGATTTTGAACCCCGATCATCCGATAGAAGGGCTCAGAGACTCAAAAAAACTGACGGCTCACGCAAGAGAAGTTCTTGCAGAGCAGATTAAAACGCATGCGCTCGCTTGGGCGATCGCCGAAAGTTCGGTTGCGGACATTGACCGAATGAACATTCTTCAGGCGACGATGGCAGCGATGCGTAAAGCCGTTCTTCAGCTTGATCCAAAACCGGACTTAGTCTTGGTTGATGGGAACCGCCTGCCAGAGCTTCCTTTCCGTGCAGAGCCGATTGTCAAAGGCGACGACTTGATTCCGGAAATTTCCGCAGCCTCCATCTTGGCCAAGACCTATCGGGACGCCTTGATGAAAATCTTGGGAGGAATGTATCCGAAATACGGCTTTGAGCAACATGCGGGATACGGTACGGCACACCATCTTAAAATGCTGGAGAAATGGGGCCCGTGTCCAGTGCACCGAATGACGTTCGGTCCTGTGGCCTTGATTGCTAAGAAGTTTGAACGGCGAGCCGATCGTAAAAAGCGAAAGGGACAGTAAATGGAATTCATGCGGATCACAAGCGCAGCTAATCCTTCGATTAAGCTTGCGAAGAATTTGGCGCAGCACTCGAGGGCGGCGAGAAAAGAAGGTTTATCTCTCGCCGAAGGGATTCATTTGGCCCGAGAACTTCTTTCGCATCCTGAGCTTGTCCGCAAAGTATTTTTAAGAGAAGGGGCCGAGAAGAATTTTGAAATATCGGAAATCCTGCAAAAGTACCTGTCGTTGAAGATTTCTGTAGTTCAGTTGCCGTCTCAAATTTATGCTTCGATTTCTCCGGTGGACACCAGTGCCGGGATAGTTTGTGAGATCCGCATCCCGGAAGAGGGAAAGATCAAAAAAGACGAGGATTGGATTTATCTTGACGGCGTCCAAGATCCGGGCAATGTCGGAACCATCCTTCGTTCCGCACTGGCTTCCGGTGTGACGAATATTGCGTTGTCACCGCAATGTGCCTACGTTTGGTCTCCCAAAGTGCTTCGTGCAGCCATGGGAGCTCATTTCTTCTGCAACATTATTTCTTCCGTCGAGCTTGCAGAGATCAAAGAAAAAACCGGAGCTGTATGTTTAGTGGCTGACGCGCGCGGCGGAAAAGATCTCTACGAGGAAAAATGGGGAAAGGGCCAAACTCTGTGGGTGTTCGGAAGCGAAGGTCTGGGTGTTTCTGAAAAAGCCCTGGAACTTTCCGATTTAACCCTGTTGATTCCTTTGGATTCCAGAGTTGAAAGCCTCAACGTTGCAACAGCGGCTTCCGTCTGCCTTTTTGAACAGCGCAGACGCCGTCTTTCAGGCATTGCGCACAAATAGAAAGCGGCCGAAGATTCGGCCGCATATCTAAATATCGATTCGGTCCGGCCTCACATACTCATGTGAGGATCAATATTGATTTTGAGTTCAAGCAGGATCGTCGCTGAAATTTCTTCAATGGACTTAGAAGTGGAAGACAGATATTTAATGCCTTCACGATCCATCATCCGCTGAGCCTCTTCAACTTCGTATTCGCAGTTCTCTATGGAAGCGTACTTAGAATTCGGGCGGCGTTCGCCTCGAATTTCAGAGAGACGCTTGGGAGAAATGGAAAGACCGAATATCTTGTCTTTGCAGTTTTCCAGTGCGGGCGGAAGTTCGCCGCGCTCGAAATCTTCTGGAATAAGCGGATAGTTAGCTGCTTTGATACCGTACTGCATGGCCAAGTACAGGCTGGTCGGAGTCTTACCGCTGCGGGACACACCTACCAGCACCACGTCTGCATCTTCCAAGCCTTTGTTGGTTTGTCCGTCGTCGTGTGCCAGCGTGTAGTTAATCGCATCAATACGACGGTTGTATCTTTCCTGGTCACCGATTTCATGGCTCTTGCCGACGGAGTGGTCACTCGGAACACCGAGTTCACGCTCAAGCGGTCCGACGAAGGAGCGGAAAAGCTCGATGACGAAGGCGTTGCAGTATTCGTTAAATGTCGAAGCCAGAGATCCGGCGACGAGTGTAGAGAAAACAATCGGGCGCACGCCGTTCTCTTTGCCGACCTCATTGATTCTCAAGGCCGCGGCCTTGGCTTTTTCTTCCGTGTTGACGAAAGGCATGCGGTAGCGCAGGTATTTAAGGCCGTGAAACTGCGCTAAAACAGCATTTGCCAAAGTTTCTGCAGTAATAGCCGTCGCGTCGGATACAAAAAACACGGTACGCTGAGTCGGTTTTTCAGGGGTTTCGTTTACGTTTGAATTCATAAAATTTAACGCTGTTAGATGAAGTTACGAACTTAACGCTAAAAGAACGGCTAAAATTTAGCAAATTTTTTCACTCAATTTCGAGGTAAACATGACACAAGGACGTTTCGTCATTCCATTCAGCCAACTTCGTATGACAGATGTTGACATCGTAGGCGGCAAGAATGCTTCTCTTGGCGAACTGCTTAGCCAGCTTACAGAAGCCGGCATCAGAGTACCTGACGGCTTTGCAACGACGGCTGAAGCTTTCAGAGTCTTTTTAAAAGAAGGCGGTCTTGATAAAAGAATTGAAGATCGTCTGAGCAAGTTAGACGTTGATGATGTTAAAGAGCTGGCAAAGGCAGGCGCTGAAATTCGTGAATGGATTGAAAAAGCTCCTTTCCCGGCTCAGCTCGAAAAAGAAATCAGAGAACACTATGAGTGGCTCAAGGGCGACCAGAAGGAAATTTCCGTTGCTGTTCGTTCCTCTGCAACTGCTGAAGACCTTCCGGACGCTTCCTTTGCCGGCCAGCAGGAAACTTACCTGAACGTCGTCGGTCTCGAACAGGTGTTCGCAAGAATGAAGGAAGTATTCGCTTCCCTCTACAACGACCGCGCAATATCTTACCGCGTTCACAAAGGCTTCGACCACGCTGATGTGGCTTTGTCCGCCGGTGTTCAGAGAATGGTTCGCTCCGATAAGGGCGCTGCCGGTGTTATGTTTACGATGGATACCGAAAGCGGCTTTGATCAGGTCGTTTTCATTACAGCCAGCTATGGCCTCGGTGAAACCGTTGTTCAGGGCGCTGTGAACCCGGACGAATACTTTGTCCACAAACCCATCATGGAAATGGGCAAATTCCCGATCATCCGTAAAGTTCTCGGCAGCAAGAAGATCAAGATGATCTTCGACACAGACAAGTCCAGCGGACGCTCTGTGAAGGTGGTCGATGTTCCCGAATCCGAACGCCGCAAGTTTGCCTTGAACGACGACGAAATCGTTCAGCTTGCCAAGTACGCCCGTATTATTGAAAAACACTACGGCCGTCCGATGGACATTGAATGGGGCAAAGACGGTATCGACGGAAAACTCTATATTCTTCAGGCTCGTCCCGAGACCGTGAAGAGCCGCCAGAAGAAGGCTGATGTTCAGCAGAAATTCGTTCTTCTCGGCAAAGGCGAAGTCCTGGTAACCGGCCGCGCTATCGGTCAGAAGATCGGCGCCGGCAAGGTTCGTATTGTTGCCGGTCCGGAACAGATGGACCTGGTTCAGGAAGGAGACGTCCTTGTTACGGACATGACCGATCCTAACTGGGAGCCGGTGATGAAGAAGGCCAGCGCCATCGTTACTAACCGCGGCGGCCGTACCTGCCACGCAGCTATTATTGCTCGTGAGCTCGGTATCGCTGCTGTTGTCGGCTGCGGCGACGCTACGGAAGTCCTCAAAGACGGCCAGGAAGTTACCGTCTCCTGCGCCGAAGGTGATACAGGCAATATTTACAACGGCCTGATCCCGTTCGAAATCAAAGAAGTGAAACAGGGCGAACTGCCTGAGATCCCCGTTAAGATCATGATGAACGTGGGCAATCCTCAGCTTGCATTCGACTTCCAGTCCATCCCGAACAATGGTGTCGGTCTGGCCCGCCTTGAATTCATTATCAATAACAACATCGGCATCCATCCGAAGGCCTGCTTAGCTTACCCGGATCTTCCCGAAGATCTGAGAAGAGCGGTTGAAGAGGCTTCTGCCGGTTACGAAAACCCGCGTGAATTCTTCAAGGAAAAGATCGCCGAAGGTGTTGCCACGATTGCTGCCGCTTTCTATCCGAAGAAAGTGATCGTTCGTATGTCCGACTTCAAGAGCAATGAATACCGCAAACTCTTAGGCGGCAAGCTCTACGAACCGGAAGAAGAAAACCCCATGCTCGGTTTCCGCGGTGCAAGCCGTTACGTTTCCGAAGACTTCAAAGAATGCTTTGCTATGGAATGCGAAGCTCTGAAGAAAGTCCGCGACGAAATGGGCCTGACCAACGTCGAAATCATGATTCCGTTTGTCAGAACCGTTAAGGAAGCCAAGGAAGTTAACGAACGTCTGAACGAACAAGGTCTCAAGCGCGGCGTGAACGGTCTTCGCCTCAATATGATGTGCGAAATCCCGAGCAACGCACTGCTTGCCGAGAAGTTCCTTGAACACTTCGACGGTTTCTCTATCGGCTCCAACGACTTGACCCAGCTGACACTCGGTCTGGACCGCGATTCCGGACTGGTTGCCAACTTCTTCGATGAACGCGACGAAGCCGTTAAGATCCTCCTGGCACGTGCCATCAAGGCCTGCCGTGAGAAAGGGGCTTATGTCGGTATCTGCGGTCAGGGTCCTTCCGACCATCCTGACTTAGCTCAGTGGCTGATGGAAGAAGGTATCGAATCTATCTCTCTGAACCCGGATACTGTCGTCAATACTTGGCGCAGACTGGCTAAAGACGTTAAGAAATAATTCTTAGGTTCTAAGCTTTACCAAACGGCCGTTTTCCTTTCGGATGCGGCCGTTTTCGCGTTCTTAACCTATAATTGACTCACGGTCAAAGGAGAGACCTCAAAGAAGGGAACGCATTATGGGATTGTCGTATTTTTGGTTTATTGCCGCTGCAGTGATCGGCGCGATGGATCTTTACTTCGGCAATTTTTTTCTATTGGTGATTTCAGCTGCCGCCTTTACGACAGCCCTTTTTTCCTTCTTCCTCAGTTCCGTTTATTTACAAGTCGCCATCTTCACCGTCATTTCTCTTTTAGTGATCAGTTATTTGATGCTTTTGCAGCGTCACTTGAGAGAAGTCGACTTTTATTCCGAAATTCTCCGCCGGCACATTGGTAAGACCGTGACGGTTCACGAATGGAGGCACAATCGGTACGCGACCGTCCAATACAACGGGCGAGTTTGGGAAGCCGAGATTGCTTTTAATGCGGGCGGAAATCTTCGTGCAGGGAAATACAAAATATGGAAAATGCTTTCGAACCGGCTAGTTCTGATTCCGTAGAAGGAAAAATCCCGGAGGGCGTCAGGCTCCCCAATCTTGACGATCCTCTCGTCATTAAAGATTTATTGAGAGCTCATGCAATGGCGGTCTCTAAACGCCTTGCGGAAGCCGTTCATAAAAATGTTCGTCGAGAAGAAGTCGTTCAAGCCGACCAGAGAGCCGCTGCATTCTTGGCTACAACGCTCTTAGGCCAAAATCCGGCTTATGCAAAGGCGGCAGTAAATACGCCTGAAAGAATTGAAAAGCTGCTTCGTGCGGAATTCACAGAGGCTTTGAAAGGCTTCGGGATCAAAGAGGAAGAGGCCGCTGATCCGGCCGTCTTTATGCAGCTCGTGATGTTCTTATTCACGAACCAAGTTCACGAGCTCATTAATGAACTGCAGAAAAATCCGGATGAGATCGAAGCAAAAGGTCCGCAGGCTCTCGACGCTCTGCTCGAGTCTTGGGTGAAAAAATTAACCAAAGAGAAGTGCGATGCCTAAATGTATTAAACCGAGCTGTAACCGCGGCTGCTGCGGTCACGATCACAGCTCCAAGGCAGAACAGGCTCCTTCTATCGTAGACATTGAAGTCGTCCGAAAAATCCTCTCCCAGGCTGTCGTGAATATGTGCAAGCGCGCTATTGCTTGTGCGGAAGGCGAACTGACGAGAGATGAGCTTGCAGAGAAAGATATGAAGCTCATGGAGTGGCTTGGAGAGACTTTCTGCGGCAACAACAGTCATTTTGAACCGGGCCCTGAAGACTGGACCACCGAAGGTTTGGCAGAATACATCGAACAGGCGCTGCCTCAGATCGAGGAGAATCCGGAAGGGGAGGAGATGAGTTCTGATGAGGTCGTCGTCAAAGCCTGCGCGATTTTTGTAGGGGAAGCCTATAAGGCGATCCATGATGCTTTGAAAGCCGGATTCCCGCTGCTGGATGCCGATGAGTTACCGGCGCCGGTCGCTTCTTTTGTCGAATCCTGGACCCTTTTGTTCGTCGGTGCTCCGATGGGCAGCAATAACTAAAACTGAAAATAGGAAAAAATAATGAATAACTTTGAATACTCTAATCCCACACGCTTAGTTTTCGGCAAAGGAGAAGAAAGCCGTATCGGAGAGCTAATGCGTGCCCGTGTGCCGGCGATGAGTCCCGTGCTGGTGGTTTACGGCGGCGGTTCTGCCAAAGAGAGCGGCCTTTTGGAGCGCATCTCCGAGTCGTTAAAAGCTGCCGACCTTGTGCCGATTGAATTGGGCGGCGTGACACCGAACCCGCAGCTTTCTTTTGTTCAGAAGGGTATTCTTTTGGCCCGCGAGCACAGAGTCAAAGCTATTTTGGCCGTCGGCGGCGGAAGTGTTATTGATGCTTCCAAGGCGATTGCGATCGGCGTTCCTTACGTCGGTGATGTTTGGGATTTCTTCACAAAGAAAATTACGCCGACAGAAGCGCTTCCGGTTGCCGCTGTGCTCACGCTTCCTGCTGCAGGCAGCGAACAGAGTATCCGTATTGTGATTTCAAACGGAGACAGAAAGCTCGGCGCCGGCTCTCCTCTAGTTCGTCCGTTTGTAAGCGTCATCGATCCCGAACTTTTCTTTACGCTTCCGGAAAAGCAAATTAGAGCAGGTGTGATCGACATGATGAGTCACATCATGGAGCGCTACTTTACCCAGACCAAAAATACCGACTTTGTGGACAGTCAGGCTGAAAGCGCCATGAAGACGATCATGAAGAACGGTCTGAAGCTCAAAAAGAATCCTAAGGATTACGACGCTTGGTGCCAGATCGGTTTGGCCGGATCTTTTGCACACAACGGATATTACGGATTGGGACAGGTCGAAGACTGGGCCTCCCACGGGATGGAACATGAACTGAGCGCCTGGGATACGACGATTACGCACGGCGAAGGTCTGGCAGTTGTAGTTCCGGCTTGGATGAAGTACGTCTGGCATGCCAATCCGAAACGTTTTGTTCAGTTTGCCCGCAACGTTATGGGCGTAAAAGGCGAAGGTACCGACGAAGAGATTATTCGTAAAGGTATCAAAGCCTTTAGACGATTCCTGAAGAAGATGGGTGCCCCGAAGAATCTGAAGGAACTCGGCGCTGAGAAGGCCGATCCCAAAGAGCTCGCGAAAAAAGCGGTGGAAATTCCCGGAAAATTAGGAAATTTCCTCCCGCTTTATGAGAAGGACATCGTCAAGATTTACAAACTGATGCGTTAATTTTGATTTTTTGTGAGAGGCACTTCGGTGCCTTTCTCTTTTTCTGGCGCTGCCAGAACGGAGTGAGAGAAATGCTTCTCCCAGTTTTTGACATATTCTTCGGCGAGCGGCTTGGATTTCAAAATTAAGAGGTTTCCCCCGTTCTTGGTTTCGGCGACTTTGACGAAATTGAAGCTTCCGGTGAGGACGATATTGTCATCGACGATGATGATTTTGTCGTGCGCGGTTCGGTGAGCCGTGTCAAAGAAAGTCGGAACACCGGTTTTTAAGAGGTCTTCCGTTGTATTCGGTTTTTTCTTAGGCATCTTCTTATCAATGATGACATCGACTTTCACGCCGCGCTGATGAGCTCGGATGAGCGCCTGCGTAATTTCCTTGTTAGAGAAAAGAAAGGCCTGCATACGAATTCGGACCTTTGCGCTGTCAATAGATTGAACGATGGCGTTCTCAGCGCCTCCGTTAGGAGAGAAGAAGACTGCGGCCTCTGTAGGATAGAAAGGAGAGGCAGAAGCAGGGGCTGCCAAAGAAATAGCAGCAGCTTGTGCAAGGCATAAAAGGAAGTATTTCATAGGGTTACAAAAAGAGAGCTGCCATTCGGCAGCTCGATAAAAGATTATTTTCGGTTAAGTGTTCTGTTTTTCAACAGACGGCCTTGTTCGCGTTTCCACTCTCGCTTACCGATATCGGCTCGTTTTTCAAATAACTTTTTCCCTTTACCAAGGCCGAGTTCGAGTTTGACACGTCCGTCCTTGAAATGCATGTCTAAAGGAATCAGCGAATACCCGGCTTGTTCGACGCGGCCGATTAATCGCATGATTTCATGCTTATGAAGAAGGAGCTTACGGTTACGCGTGGGATCCGCTTTTTCATGGGTACTGGCGGTTTTCAGAGGCGTAATGTTTGCATTCAATAAAAACAGTTCTCCGTTTCTGACGAAAACGTGAGCTTCTTTAATGGAAGCGCCGCCGGCACGGATGGATTTCACTTCCCATCCTCTTAGTTCCAGACCGGCTTCAAATTTTTCTTCAATTTCGTAGTCGAATCTGGCCTTTTTATTTTGAATAATTGCCAAGGTTGCTCTCCAAGTAATAATGGCTCACAGCGAATTGATGCGGCAGGGCCGAAAACAGGCTGAAAGCCGAGTAAAATCTGCACAATTTTACTTTATTCGAGGTATGGGAGGTTCATTTGCTGTTATCAGCCGTAAAACAAACACCCTCCGGACTGCTCAAAAAAGTTCTTGAGCTTCCTGAAGGTTCAACGGTCGGGGACGCACTGCGCGCACTCGGCAAAAAACCGAAGAAATCGGTCTGAGCATTTACGGCCGGCGCTGCAAAGAAGAAGACCTCCTCAAGGACGGGGACCGAATTGAATTAACCGAACCGCTCCGAATCGATCCGAAAGAAGCCAGACGGCTTCGCGCTTTAAATAAACCGCTTTTGGCAACTCGAGGTCGAAAACATGCGAAATAAAATTTCACCCTTCGAATAAATACCTATTGCTGTCAACAAATACAGCTCCTTCAATTTACGTATAATTGTTTTTTGTGCTTAGAGGTTCAACAATGCGACTCCTTCAAAAGGCTTTAACCTTTGACGACGTTCTCCTCGTTCCTGCATACTCGAACGTACTTCCCCGCGAGACCGTCCTTTCCACACAATTCACCAGAGACCTCCGCTTAAACATCCCGTTCTGCTCTGCAGCTATGGATACGGTTACTGAAGCTAATTTGGCCATTGCCTTAGCTCAGGAAGGCGGCATCGGTATTATTCATAAAAACATGACAGCCCAGGCTCAGGCTGCCGAAGTTAATAAAGTTAAACGCCACGAAGCAGGCATGGTTGCCGACCCGATCACCATCGGTCCGGACATGATTGTTGCCGACGTGATTCGTCTGACCCGCGAACACAACATTTCCGGTCTTCCCGTTGTTCAGGGCGAAAAAGTTCTCGGTATGGTTACACACCGCGACCTTCGCTTCGAAGACCGCATGGACGCCAAGATTAGTGAAATCATGACACCGGCCGAACGCCTGATCACGATTAAAGAAGGCGCCACACTCGACGACGCTAAGAAACTGATGCACGAGCATCGTCTTGAAAGAGTTTTGGTTGTTGACGACAACTTCCACCTTCGCGGCTTGATGACCGTCAAAGACATCATCAAAGCAACCGAACATCCGTATGCTTCCAAAGACAAACACGGCAAACTGCTTGCCGGTGCTGCTGTCGGCGTCGGAGCCGGTACGGAAGAACGTGTCGAGCTGCTGGTTGATGCCGGTGTCGACGTCTTGGTTGTTGACACAGCCCATGGCCATTCTCAGGGCGTGCTTGACCGCGTCAAATGGGTTAAGCAGCACTATCCTCAGGTTCAGGTTATCGGCGGAAACATTGCTACTGCCACTGCTGCCCTAGCCCTCGTTGAAAACGGTGCAGACGCTGTTAAAGTCGGGATCGGCCCGGGTTCCATTTGTACGACTCGCGTTGTTGCCGGTGTCGGTGTTCCGCAGATTACAGCTGTTTCCAACGTTGCCGAAGCTCTTCAGGGCTCCGGTGTTCCTCTGATCGCTGACGGCGGTATCCGTTTTTCCGGCGACGTCGCAAAAGCCATCGCAGCCGGCGCCAATACCGTCATGATGGGCGGCATGTTTGCAGGTACCGACGAAGCTCCGGGCGAAATCATTCTTTACCAGGGCCGCTCTTACAAGAGCTACCGCGGTATGGGTTCTCTCGGCGCCATGAATAAAGGTTCTGCCGACCGTTACTTCCAGGACAACAACAACGGCAACGTTGATAAGTTTGTTCCGGAAGGCATCGAAGGTATGGTCCCCTACAAAGGAAGCGTTCTTGCCATCATCTATCAGATGTGCGGCGGTCTGCGTTCTTCTATGGGCTACTGCGGCTGCCGTACGATTGATGAGATGCGCAACAAGGCCTGCTTTGTTGAAATCACATCTGCCGGCTGGCGTGAATCTCATGTTCACGATGTGAAGATCACGAAGGAAGCTCCGAACTACAGACTGGAACATTAATTTTCCTACATGTCTGAAATTTCAGATTAATATGACGGGCAAGGGTCGACTCGAGTTTTATAGACTCGGGCCGACTTTTGTTTTTAATTGATATTTAGCGAAGATGAACCACGATCGAATTTTAATTCTTGACTTCGGAAGCCAAGTCACGCAATTGATTGCGCGCCGTATTCGTGAAGCTCACGTTTACTGCGAAGTCCACTCCTGCGACGTATCGGATGGATTTATTAAAGAATTCAAGCCGAGCGGCATCGTCCTTTCCGGCTCTCACATGAGCGCTTATGAAGAATCCACGGACCGCGCTCCGAAGGCCGTTTTTGAAATCGGCGTTCCGGTTTTAGGCATTTGCTACGGCATGCAGACAATGGCTGAGCAGCTCGGCGGCAAAGTTGAAAGCGGCGCTCAGCGTGAGTTCGGCTACGCAGAAGTTCGTGAGCACGGCCACACAAAACTTTTGAAGAACATCTCCGACTTTACTGATAAAGACGGCAAGAGCTATCTGAAGGTTTGGATGAGCCACGGCGACAAAGTCACTGAAATGCCTCCCGGCTTCAAACTGATGTGCTCGACTCCGACTTGCCCCATCGCCGGTATGGCTGACGAGGAAAGAGGCTTTTACGCTGTCCAGTTCCATCCCGAAGTTACGCATACCGAGAAGGGCCGTGAAATCCTTGAGACCTTTGTTCTTAAGATCTGCAAGGCCACTCCCGACTGGGTCATGGGCAACTTCGCTCAGGAAGCCGTTGAAAAAATTCGTCATCAGGTTGGAAAAGATGAAGTTATTCTCGGTCTTTCCGGCGGCGTCGATTCTTCCGTTACGGCGGCTTTGATTCATCGCGCGATCGGCGATCAGCTGTCCTGCGTTTTCGTAGACAACGGACTGCTTCGTCTTCACGAAAGAGAACAGGTCGCTCAGACTTTCCGTGACAATATGGGTATGAAGCTGATTGTGGTTGATGCTTCCGACCGGTTCATGGATGCGTTATCCGGTGTTACCGATCCTGAAGCCAAACGTAAGATCATCGGTCGTCTGTTTGTCGAAGTCTTCCAGGAAGAAGCTGAAAAACTGCAGAATGCTAAGTGGCTCGCACAGGGCACCATTTATCCTGACGTCATTGAATCCAACGGCGCCAAGACCAAGAAAGCCCAAACCATTAAGTCCCACCATAATGTCGGCGGTTTGCCCGATACACTTCATCTGAAGCTTCTCGAACCGCTTCGCGGACTCTTCAAAGACGAAGTTCGTGAACTCGGTATCGCACTGGGACTGCCTGCCGAAATGGTTTATCGTCATCCTTTCCCTGGTCCCGGCCTCGGCGTTCGTATTCTCGGCGCTATTAAACGCGAATACGCCGATCTTCTGAGAGAAGCTGATGCGATCTTCATTGAAGAACTTCGCAATGCAGGTTGGTATGACAAAGTCAGCCAGGCTTTCGTTGTCTTCCTGCCGGTTAAGAGCGTCGGTGTGATGGGCGACGGTAGAACATACGACTGGGTTGTCAGCTTGAGAGCTGTTCAGACCAGCGACTTTATGACCGCTAAATGGGCTCATCTGCCATACGATCTTCTTGGCAAGGTTTCCAACCGCATCATCAACGAGGTTAAGGGTATTAACCGCGTCGTTTATGATGTATCTGGCAAACCCCCCGCAACGATCGAGTGGGAATAAAAATATTGAATTTCTAGCTATTTCTTAAGCATTCGGGATGATCAATTGGTTATCCCGTTTTTTTGTTTAAAATCAATTAACAAGGGCTTCTTTTTAAAATCTATTTGTTTCCATTGCCTTTTATCTGCTATTTACGTTGACCCGACCAATAACACAGTGTCTGGTTAAAAACTCATACAGTTATATGCCTCATTTTTTAAACACCCAAGCGAACGAACTCATAAACTGGTTTACAACTTCAATTCATGCGCGTACCCAGTTAGCCGTGCTTCTACGTAAGCTTATTCAATCAACAGGACATGAACTTCAAAAAGTGGATTTTCCAGGAAACGACGATGCCGAGCGTCCAGGCTGGGACGGTTTCTTAGAAACAAGCTCAAGTAATGCTTGGATACCAGATGGTATTTCTGGTTGGGAGTTCGGTGTTACGGAGAGCATCACAAAGAAGGCAGACGGAGATTTTGAAAAAAGTGTTAGAGCGACTAACGACGCTGAAAGAAGAAATATTACGTTTGTTTTTGTCACTCCGAGACGCTGGCAAGGCAAAGTCCATTGGGTCAAGAAGATGAAGGGCAAGAATCTCTGGAAAGACATTCGTGCATATGACGCAAGTGATCTAGAACAGTGGATGGAGCAATCAGTCTCGTCCCGAATCTGGTTTGCAAACGAGACGGGGCGCCCTTCCGATGGTGTCAGAACCTTAGAGCGTTGTTGGGCTGACTGGGCAAACGTGACGGATCCTTACCTTCATTCTTCTCTTTTTGCTACTGCGATCCAAGCGTGGAATTGTGAGATCAAGTCTTTCTTTGAGAAATGCGACTCAAAGCCGTTAGTAATAACGGCTGACTCTATGGAAGAGGCACTAGCTTTTTTAAAACAGGTCTTTGATATTCCAGAGCTTGAACAGTATCGGGATCGAGTGCTGGTGTTCGACAAGACGGAAATACTTCCCAAAATTGCACAAGAAACTACTGATTTCATTGTAGTAGCCCATACTCGTGAGGTGGAACGTGAGCTTGCACCTTACTGCACAATGTTGCGCTCCATAGTTGTCTATCCGCGAAATGCCGCCCGGGTGAAGTCCGATATCGTTTTGGAACCGCTTGGGACTGAACCCTTCAGGAAAGCGCTGGAGTCAATGGGAAAATCTCGAGATGACATAGCAGTATTAGAGAAGGCTTCAGGGCGTTCCTTGACTGTGCTTCGGCGTCAACTTTCGAATGTTCCCGCCATCGGAACACCTGAATGGGCTGATGATTCAAGAATTGCATCTGATATGGTTCCCCTGGTTCTTGCTGGGACATGGGATGCTCAGAACGAAGCGGATCGAACATTGCTTTCTCTTCTAGCCGAGGTTTCTTCTTATGAATTGTTGGAAAAACGCATTCTTAATTTATTGCAGCTTAACGATTCCCCAGTCTGGTCCCTTGGTAATTTGCGAGGCGTAATTTCCAAAAAAGATGCAATTTTCGCAATTAAAGGTAGTGTCTCTAAAGCTGATCTTTATCGCTTTCTTGAGATTGCGTGCTCATTCCAGAATTAATGCACCAGGCAATCCAAAGTTAATGCACCAGCGAAGTCTCGAGAGCTTCCTTTTCTTATGTTAACAAATAGTCCTATATGTTTGAGGTTTTGCGCATAGAGGGTGATTGCACTTTGGAGCGTAGCGGAGAAGTGCAATCACCCTCTATGCGCAAGGTGCGTCTTACCTCTATCTCTTGCGGATAGTCGGTGGTTACAACGCGCCTCCTAGTTTGATCCTCCGTAACTACCTATGGTTACTGAGATTTTCTTTCACCTCTACACTTCGTCTCTGAGAGGAGCCTTCAAGATGTAAGCGGTATGAGGAATGTGCAATCCTATCGATTACAGCTTGCGTCATTGCGCTATTGCCAAGTCTCTCGATCCATCCTTCCAATTTGAACTGGCTTGTATAGATCGTCGGCTTCAGACGGTTTCTGTCATTGATAATATCCAGCAAATCGGCGCAGTCTTCTTCGCTCATGTCTTCGATTAAAAAGTCATCAAGAATGAGTAAATCGATTCTTTTGAGTTCTGCCTTGCGTTTTTCCAACGTGTTATTGACTCTATGGACCTTAAGATCCATAAAGAGCCTTCCAGCACGAATGAAGTAAACAGAATGTCTGCGATCAAGTATGTAGTTAGCACAACAACCCGCTAAGAAGCTTTTCCCTACACCACAAGCTCCGGAGAGGATAAGGTCGGCCGGAGTCTCTCTGAGCATCCACTGACCGTCTCTTACAAGTGCCATAAGTCTAGTGTCCCATCGGCGATTATCGCTTTCGTAGAGTTCTTCGAAGCGTGCATTGATCAAATCCAAGGGGAGGTTGCTATGTCGCCGCAGCTTAACTGCAGTATTCGCCTCTCTTCTGACTATTTCTGCATTTAGGAGATCATAGATTTGCTCCAACGATGTCATCTGCTGCCAAGTTGCGTCCTCAAGAGTTTCCTCCATCCGTTGACGGAAGCCCGGCAGATGAAGTTCTTTGGTCATCCTATGTACTCTTTCGGCCAGAGATTGGGGATTTTTTCCTGTATTTCTAGTATCTTTCATTTTTATCTCTTCAATTTATTGAATTGTGTTATTTCCAAGGAAGGAGAAGAATTCTTCTAAAGGGCGTAGGCACTCGCTGTTTTCAGAAGTTTTCTTTTTCTTCTCCTTTTTCGTGGGCATGCCCGTTGCAAAGGCTTTCACACAGTTTAAAAACGCGCTTTTTTCATATATTCCTGTTTCAACTGCATGGGTGAAGGAAAGTTCCAGCGTCTCAGGGCTAACGGTTTTAAGTTTCTTAACCATGTAGCGCAAGCGGTTCGCCAATTCGCCTTTCTCTGAGCGATTGTTGATTTTTAAGTATTTAGATAAGAAGAGGCCGGCACTTTTTGATAGTTGCCTAAACTCTTCGCAGCTTTTTTCCAGTCGACCGGCTGGCGTGAGTTCTCCGGGTAACCGGTATTCCGGTTTGATATGAAGAAAGCCTTCAAGCTCGTCAGGTTCGCCCGGCCGATAGTATTTGTATTCGGTAATGAGGTAATTGCTCAATGGGTCAACAATCCGAAGCAACTGTCCGTCTTTTACATAAACTCCGACGGAGTGACTAAAGTATTCCGGCGGTACCATGTATTCATGAGTATGGAATTGGATACAGCCGTTGATTCTTACCTTTCTTCTTAAGATTTCTGCCCCATAAAAGAACTTGTTCTTTGGTAGGCTCCGCAGCTTGGGCTGCTCAAGCTCGAACCACTTTCTCCGGCTAATGCCGTATCGGGCCATCTTCGCGCAGTTAAAGTCTTCCAACTCCTTTTCCAGAAGGAAGTTCACGTCATTAACTGAACTCAAGGAACCAGGCGAGATCTTTTTAATAAATTTATCGGTAACGTCCTTTACAGCTTCTTCCACAAGTCCTTTATCCTGCGGATGTCCTACTCGAGCCGGACTTAAGGCAACCTCATAGAATTGAGCAAGGTCGAGAAGCCCTTTACTGTAGAGTTGATTACCTTTTTCGGCATGGTTGACTAACGCAGTGTCGTTATCCAAGATAATGTACGAAGGCACTCCCTTGAAGAAGTCAAACGCGTTCTGCAGTCCTTCAATCCAAGATTCTGTCGTCATGTCAGGAGTGGCGTACCAGTAAACCATGCGGCTAAAAGGAAGAACTGCGACAAAGATACGGCAGTTTTTTACTGCGTTGCTGCGACTGGAATTCAGAAGTATTTTGTCGCCGGCATAATCTATCAGCAGATATTTTCCCGGCTCCCATTCCTGAGCCATGACGCGTCCTTTATTTCCGTAATGCGCGTGCCAGTATTGCTTGACTCTGTAATAAAACCCCGAGCGTTTGAGCGGCGGCAGATCAGAAGTCTTCGCTTGCTCAAGGTACTGCATGTAGGAATCAAGAATTTTTGCTCTTCCTTGATCGATGGCGTCACATATAGCTTCGACATCAACCGGATAGAAAGCTTCTTCTTTCGGACCTTTGACTTTGCAAAATAAACTATGAAGCTGTTTGTCCTGAATCTTTGAAACCGTTTGGAAATCGAGTCCAAGTTCTTTGGCCCGTTGTAACCAACGAGACACCGTCGTATGGTGGAGTCCTAGCCGATTAGCTATCTGCCTCAAGCTCATATTCCTTTCTTGGAGCTTGAGGACTTCACGAATGTCAACCGATGACATTTGTTGTCTCCTTTTCTTCATAAAACCCCTTGCTTAACAAAAACAAGGTAGTGTGCTTTGAAAAGGAAACTCTCGTTATTGTTGATTTTGCCTACTCAGGGTAAAGATTTCTTGAGAAGGTGTTGCACTTATTTTGGAATTAACAGATTGCGCAAATCGTATTGGGTGAAGATGATCCGGCGCTCGACTTGCCGGAAAAGGAACGATGGGCGGCTGGTCTATATGGGAAAAAGCGAGAATTTTCTGGAGTATTGCGAGAAGGCATTTCCGAGACTTTGGTTCTGTTAGCCGTGCATGGCAAGGACCTTTTTGGTAAACACCTCGGTTTTGATGGGGCATTGGAGGCGGCAAAAATTGTCCGTGAGCTTCTTATGCCCCTAACGACTAGAAAGTTAGAGGCTAATAATCGAGACCTTCCCCTTTATGCAGAGGCTGCTCCGAGGGCGTTTCTCAATATCATCGAGCAAGATTTGCAATCAGATAATTCTGAGGTGTTGGGTTTATTAAGACCTGTTGGTACTTGGATATTTAGCACTTGTCCACGCACTGGGTTACTTTGGGCCCTTGAGGCACTAGCTTGGAATCCTCACACCTTTCCAAGAGTAGTGAACATTTTGGGACGGCTCTCAGAGGTAGAGATTAATGATAATTGGGTGAATAAACCATTTGAATCGCTTAGCTCCATTCTTCGAGTATGGATGCCGCAGACAGCGGCTGATCAAGAAATGCGAGTGAGAGCGGTTAAGATGCTTTTGGACAAGCATCCAGTAGTCGGTTGGCGAGTTTGTCTTAAACAGATGGAGGATTACGGGACACGGATCGGTCGGTACAACTATAAACCCAAGTGGCGTCGTGATGGCTATGGGTACGGAGAACCTCTAATGACGTTTGAAAAGATCCATGCGTCGGAGCGGGAGATGATCGAATTAGTACTTACTAGACAGACCTATACTCCCGAAATGCTATGTGATCTTGTATCTAAGTTACATGTGCTCGTGCTAAATGATCAGGAGCGTGTTTGGAAGATCATTGAAGATTGGCGTATCTCAGGTGCTCCAGACGAAGATATTGCCAAGGTACGCGAGAAAATTCGTGTGGCTGTTCTCTCTCGTCGAGGACATAAATGGGCAGGTGATGAAAGTCAAGCGTTTCTGAAAAAGAAAGCCAAGGAAGTTTATGATGAATTGCTTCCCAAAGACATTCTGAACAACTATGAGTGGCTGTTTCGCCAGGTATGGTTCGAGGGGACAGTTGAAGGAGTTGTGGAAGAAGAGGATTTCCAAACGCGAGAAAAAGAAGTACAAAGGCTCCGAATAGATGCTTTAACGGAAATTGCACGAGAGCGTGGAATCCCTGGCATTCTTGAACTCTCAGAAAGAGGAAATTCCCGACGCTTAATTGGCGCGTACTTAGTGTCCGACGTACTCGCTGCCGAGAGGGTTCAGGACTTGATCTTAACGTGCTTGCGCTCAGAAAATAATTGTCTTTCTCTTAATGAAATCTTAGCAGGAGCCCTCTGGTCGTTGAATAAGGACAGAAGGAAAGCTATGCTCGCAAGCCTTCGGAATAAGATTTCTGAAGAGGAATTACTTCGATTGTTGCTTCTATCGCCGTATAGAGCCTCTACTTGGGAAATTGTAGATCAACTTTCGGCTGAAGCCAGGAATGGTTACTGGGTTGAAGTAATTCCTCAATATTCTTTTGACTCATTTGAGGAAAACAATGAGAGCATTCGTCGACTGCTTGAAGTTAAACGTCCAAGAGCAGCATTTGCATCGGTGCGTTTCAATCTAGAAAAAATAAATCCGTCACTCATTATTCAGATGTTATCTGACATGTTGAAGAATGGTCAGGACAAAGAAGGGGAGTACCTGTTGAACAGCTATGACGTTCGAGAAGCCTTCCAGCTTCTCGATCGTAAATCAGATCTCTCTTTAGAGGAAAAGGCTAGGCTGGAATTCTCATATCTTGGCATACTTGATGTTTCCTCAAGAGGAGAAGATAAGCACGGGATTCCCAACCTTGAACTGTACACAGAGCAACATCCTGAACTGTTTGTTCAGGCTATAGTTTGGACATACAAACGCAAGAATAGTGGAGAAGATCTCATTGAGGGAGATAAAGACAGTTTGGCCCAGTGCGGTTACCGTTTTTTAGAAGCCATTGAACGCATTCCAGGTCTAAATGAAGCTACTAAAAAAGAACAGCAGGAGAAACTATCTAAATGGGTTGAAGCAGTGAGGCGAGCTTGTGCAGACCTCGACCGTCTTGAGGTGGCGGACGAGTGGCTTGGAAATCTGTTCTCTCACGCTCCAGTTGGGGAGGACGGAGTGTGGCCCGATGAAGCTGTTCGCAATGTAATGGAGAACATTCGGTCTCAGTTTATAAGTAGAGGGGCACACATGGGTTTATTCAATTCTCGCGGAGCTCATTTTTGCGGTAAAGGCGGAGCTCAAGAGCGTGAACTTGCGAACAAGTACCGCGTTTGGGCAGATGCGTTGCAATTTACACACCCTTTCGTTTCTTCATCTTTGTTGATGTCGATGGTCTATACATATGAATGTGAAGCTGAAAGGCTGGATATTGAAACCGAAATCAGATCTCGAGTAACCCTTTGAAAAATAATAGAAAGTTTATATCGTAAGTTTAATCATTGCTTTTTGCATTTACTTATCAATAAGTTCAAGTGTTTTTTAGAATGACTTCTTGTTCTTTTTGGAACATGAGTACGTTCCTCTGGGGAAAAAAGGTTCTCGCGAAAGTTCCTTGAGAATGAAATATTAGTGCGTTAAGGCATCCAACTTACTCGATTCGCACGGCTTTACCTTCGTCTTCGAGGTCCGCGCGTTAATATGCTAAGCAGGTAACTCGTTTATACTTTGGCCATGAAAAAGATCGAAATAAAGAAATTTAAAACTACGCCTGACCTGGCAAAGATGATAGAAGAAGGCCATAAGGTTCATGCGATGGCGAACGGAAGAATACAATCGTATGAGCGACATACGCCTCAGCCGGAAGACTACAGTAACTTAGACGATTTTATGGAAGTCGCCGAAAATCATATCGACAAGCTCTATAGCACCAGAAAAGAAGTTGATGAGATGCTGACTGAAGTCTTTACGGTTTTTGTCAAACATCCGGAGCTTTCCGGGACGCCTTATATTGCCGTCTTGGAACTGATGGTTTTTCTCGAAGAAGATTTCCGACAGTTAACTAAGAGATATGAGGCAGCTTCTTCTGCGCTGGCAGCCATGGAAGAAAATCAATACGGCTGCGACGATATGGACATTTACGTCGGAGAACACGGCGCAAGAACAATGCTGAATGCTTTGGACCGATTAAAGAAATTTGGTCAATTAACCAACGACGAAGAAGGCCTTGAGTCCGAACTCAAGGAAGGCGTGGCAAACCAAAGCACCGATATTAATTGGCAACAGCCCCGTCTCAATTAAATTTCTAATGAAAGATGCCTCAGCAGTCGGATCTAATTTCGAAATTTGTGAAATTGTCTATTCGGCGAGGCTCTTCTCTTGCTTCCCTTTCAAAATCTCCCGACCATCTTCGTATAGTTGTCGATACGTTTAGAGCAACGGCTCGAGATCCGCTGGATCCGGACGAAGAAGATGCAAAAAAATTTCTAGCCGAAGCCGGAAACTGGATAACCGATACAGCACAAAATCTTTTGGAAGTATCGGCTTCTTCTATCGAACAAATCGTCCGATTTCCGCTCTCAGAGTTAACTTCTGCAGTTGAAGCTTTTCGAGAAGAGATTCGGCAAAAAAGAAAACATAAAGCCCTGAGCCGTGAGGAAGAAGTTCGGCTTTCTCGGATCGATCGCTCGCGTGATGAATACTTCATGCGCGAAGCCCTTGTCGAGGCAGAAAAGGCTCATCAGGCCGGAGAAGTACCGGTTGGCGCCGTTGTTGTCGATAAAGAAGGCAAAATTATAGGCCGAGGTCATAACTTGGTGGTTGCCGGTCATGACCCGAGCGGACACGCTGAAATCATTGCTCTTAAAAACGCTTCTCAGAATCTTAAAAATTATCGGCTGGATAACTGCACGATTTATGTGACGCTTGAGCCTTGTCCGATGTGCTCCGGAGCAATTATCGGGGCCAGACTTGCCCGATTGGTTTACGGGGCCAAAGACCAAAAAGCGGGTGCCGCCGAAAGTGTGTTTAAACTATTTGACGAGAAAAGAGTCAATCATCACACTGATGTGACAGCAGGAGTACTGGAGGAAGATTGTCTCCGGATACTCCAAAGTTTTTTTGTCGAATTAAGAAAGAGCCGTGGTAAAACAAATGGATAAAGTCGGTATTAACGCCCCTTCCGGTAATGTCATTCATTTCAAATCCGTCGAGAGGGCGGCCGAACTTTTCAGAGAAAGAGGTTGGGACGTAACCATCGGAGAAGATGTTTACACCAGCTTCGGTCGTTTCGGCGGTTCCAGCGACTCCGCTCGGTTGAATGATTTTCAGCAGGCTTGCAGCGATAATGAACTTGTTTTGTGTGCTCGAGGCGGTTACGGTTTTTCCCGACTCCTACCGAACCTTGATTTCAACAAAATCAAATCTAATGGAACTTGGGTTGCCGGTTTTTCCGATATCACTTTTTTCACTACGGCTTATTTAGCACTGACCGGCGGAAAGAGCCTGCAGGCGCCGACGGCTTCTGTGCTCGGCGACCTCAAGTGCGATCCTTATACCATTCAAACTTTCTTTGAAGTATTGGCGGCAGAAGAATACAAATTCTTTTTCCCGACACCGTTTCCGGACTTTCAAACAACGGGTTTGCTTTGGGGCGGGAATTTGACCGTCTTGTGTTCGATGCTCGGAACCAAGTACTTCCCGAAAATCGAAGGCGGTATTCTTTTTGTCGAGGATATCGCTGAACCGGCTTACAAAATAGAGCGTGATTTGAATCACCTTCTGCAGGCCGGAGTGATCGATAACCAAAAAGCCGTGGTCCTGGGGGATTTCTCGAAAATTAAGTCCTCCGAACATGATTTCGGATACGGGCTGGAAGATGCTTTGAGTTTCATCGCAGGGCGCACTAAAACCCCGTTTATCTCAGGGTTGCCTTTCGGGCACGAAATGAAAACCGCCACACTTGTAGTCGGCTCTGAGGCACATCTCAATGTTCAGTCAAACATGGCAGAACTCACGATGAAAGGCTGTCCAAACTTTAGAGTTGCGGGAGTGCCGAAATGATTTTTTCTGCTATTAAGCGCCTTAAAACCATTTTTGAGCCGAACCCTCCCGAGGCGACTAATTACCATCTTCATCTTTCAGGCGCTCGGTTAGCTTCCAAGGTGCAGCTTCGTCAGTTGTCGGTTTTAAAGCACCGGACGACAGCGGTCGTTGCGATCCGCATGCTGCTGTACCTTATTTTTACCTTGACTTGCTGGAGCTATGTCGGGGGCTGGGTCATGGCGCTCTGGCTGGCTTTTAATGTGATGCATACGCTGGCTAGCATGAAATCTGCGGATGACTTCTTCAACGAGCCGTCCATGGACAAGCGTTTTCATTACTGGAAGAACCGCACGCTCCAGATGATTTTGGTGTCGGGTCTCTCTATCGGTTTTGCAGGCTTTTATTTCATGGTTCCGGACAACGTCATTGTCGAGATGATTCTCTTGGCCATGATTGTGGGCGTGACATTCGGCAGTGTTCCGCTTTACGCCATCTGGCTTCCCGCCCTTTGGATATTCGTTCCGGCAACGCTGCTTCCGACGATTCTGAAGCTCGTCCTGATATACCAGCCGTCCTTGTTTATCGCTTTATTCTGGACGCTTATTCTTTTCCTCATTATTTTCTACTTCGGCGTCCGTCTGAATAAGATTTATCTCCAAGGCATCTATCGTTCGTTTGAACGAGAGTTCTTGATGGAGCAGCTGATTTTCCAGCGGCAGAAGGCCGACTATATCCGCGAAGCGTCCGAAATGGCGATCTCTGCAAGAACACGATTCTTTGCGGCTGCTAACCATGACCTCCGTCAGCCGCTCCAGGCTATGGGCATTTTTATCTCTATTCTTCAGGGGCAGGCCGATCAACAGGCTAAACCTTTAATTGATAATTTGTCGAAGGCCTGCAATACGGTGGCGACGCTGGTGGATCAGATTCTGATTATTTCGAAGCTGGATTCCAAGACGATGAAGATTCGGCCTACCGAAGTCTCCATTCGTTCAATGTTCTCTGAATTGGCGAATGAATTTACGCCGATGGCCGAACACAAGGGGTTGACTTTTGAAGTGAGGGCCGAGCCTCTGATGATCGTCACCGACGGACTGCTTTTTGAACGGGTGCTTCGTAACCTTATCGGAAACGCCGTACGTTATACCGAGCACGGCGGTATCCTGCTGAGGGCAAAGAAAACAAAGAAGAACACGCTTGTTGTTACTGTCTCCGACTCGGGCTGCGGGATTACGAAAGAAGATCAAGCTAAACTTTTTCAGGCTTATTACCGCGGCGGCGCCGGCCACAAATCCCGAGAGGGTTTCGGCTTAGGTCTTTCGATTGTCGATAAGATCTGCAAACTTCTGAATATCGAACTCAAACTGATTTCTAAAGTAGGAAAAGGTTCTATCTTCCGCTTGGAAATGGCAATCGAAACGTCTGTAGATACGACGGAAGTACAGCCGCCCGTACAGCCGAATCGGATTTTTTCTCTGGAGGATGTCAACGTCCTGTTAATTGAGGACGATCCTTTGATTCGTGAGAGCCTGGCAACGTTATTAGAAGGCTGGGGTGCCAAAGTGAGAAGGGCGGAATACTTTGATGCTGAACTCGCTGCTCAGTTGATTGAGGAGGCGCCGGTAGACATTATTTTCTCTGACTTTAACTTAGGTCCCAGCCGTTTGACCGGTCTCCAATCGATCTTCCGCATCCGCAGTGTTCTGGGACGCAAGATTCCGGCGATTATCAGCACGGCCACTTCTCGTGATGCCATCATGGCTCAGTACGAAGAAGAGACCGAGGGTTTGGACTTTGCGGATTCAGCGGTTAACCTGATGGAACTCCCGCTTATCGTACAGAAGCCGGTCACGCCGACAGAGATTAATCGGATTATTCATCGAGAAATCGAGAAGAAGTAATTTCTTTCTGAGATTTAAAGTTCCCGCGTTTATTGCGCTATATTGGAAGAGTCTTCTACAAGAAGAATAAAAAAACTGAACCCAACCATTCCGCAAGAATGAGCCGGCGTCGGTATTAGAACATGCGGGCCTCCGTCACAAGCAGAGTGTTCGCCTCCAATCAATTTCCCGTGGACTTTGAAAGGATATTTCCTAATGAAATCTCAAGAAGGGTCTAAACCCGCAGAACGTCTGAACGGGTCAGAGATACTTGTACGCGCGCTTGCCGAAGAAGGCGTTGAATACGTTTTTGGTTATCCCGGCGGCAGCGTGCTGAATATTTTTGACGCGATCTATAAGCAGGATAAATTCAAACACATTCTTGTTCGACACGAACAAGGTGCAGCTCATGCTGCAGATGCCTACTCCAGAGCATCTAATAAAGTCGGCGTAGCCTTGGTCACCAGCGGACCCGGCGCTACTAACGCTGTTACCGGCATCGCGACCGCCTATGCCGACAGCATTCCGATGGTTATTTTTACCGGTCAGGTTAATACCCTCGCGATCGGTCAGGATGCTTTCCAAGAAGTGGATATCGTCGGTATCTCTCGTCCTTGTGTCAAACACAATTTCTTGGTGAAAGATGTAAAAGACTTAGCCAAGACGATTAAGAAAGCTTTTTATATTGCTAAAACCGGCCGCCCCGGTCCTGTCTTGATCGACATTCCGAAGGATGTTTCCGCAGCGATCTGCGAATATCAATATCCGGAAAACATGGAACTTCGTTCTTACAAACCTTTGACGAAGGGCCATTTGGGCCAGATCAAAAAGGCACTGCAATTAATTCTCTCGGCTGAACGTCCTTTGATCCATATCGGCGGAGGCATCGTTTCTGCCAATGCGAGCGAACTGCTCCAGCGTTTAGCTTTTGAACTCGGCATTCCCGTCAATTCAACATTGATGGGGTTGGGTGCCATGCCATCCGACGATAAAAAGTTCCTCGGCATGGTGGGCATGCACGGAACCTACGAAGCTAACATGGCGATGCAGAACTGCGACGTTCTGATCGCAATCGGTTCCAGATTCGACGACCGCGTTGTCGGCTTGCCGTCCAACTTTGCACAGCCCGGCCGCAAGATTATTCATATTGATATCGATCCGTCCACGATTTCCAAACGCGTGAAAGTCGATATCCCGATTGTCGGCGACGTGAAAGAAGTCATCGCCGACATGCTCAATCTGCTCGAAACCACCGACAAGCGCCCCGATCCTGAAAAGCTTGCCGCGTGGCAAAACAGAATCAACGGCTGGCGTGAAAAAGACTGCCTTCACTACGAAAACAGCGATACGGTGATTAAGCCTCAGTACGTTCTTCAGAAGCTGCAGGAAATCGGCGGTGACGATATGATCGTGGCGACCGACGTCGGTCAGCATCAGATGTGGTGCGCCCAATTCCTTAAGTTCCGTAAGCCTCGCCATTGGCTGACTTCCGGCGGCTTGGGCACGATGGGTGTGGGCCTGCCTTATGCGATCGGTGCCTGCGTTGCTCATCCCGATAAACCGGTGGTCTGCGTCACAGGCGACGGTTCCATTCAGATGAATATTCAGGAATTGGCCACTGCTAAGCAGCTCGGCGTAGCGCCCAAGATCATCCTGCTCAACAATAACTATCTCGGTATGGTTCGTCAGTGGCAGGAACTTGAATATGACCGCCGCTACTCCCATTCTCACATGGAAGTGACACCGGACTTTAAAGCCCTGGCGGAAGCTTACGGTCACATCGGTATTGTGGTCGATCGTCCTGAAGACGTCGAACAAGCTCTGAAGGATGCTTTCGGCAAATACAAAGACAAACTCGTCTTCCTTGATTTCCATGTGGATCCGACCGAAAACGTTTGGCCGATGGTGAAAGCCGGACGCGGACTGACGGAAATGATCTTAGGCTCGGAGAAAATCTGATGAATCGACACGTTCTATCTATTCTTTTGGAAAACGAGCCGGGAGCACTTTCCCGCGTGGTCGGATTGTTCTCCGCTCGAGGCTACAACATTGAATCTTTGACCGTTGCACCGACCGAAGATCCGACGGTTTCCCGTATGACCATTGTCAGCCCGGGAAGCACGGAAATCATCGAACAAATTACCAAGCACCTCAACCGCTTAATCGAAGTTATTAAAGTCGTTGATTTGACGGAAGGCGAGTACGCAGAACGCGAACTCATGCTTGTCAAGGTTCGTGCTGTCGGCAAGGATCGCGAGGAAATGAAACGTTTGAACGACATTTTCCGCGGACGCATTATTGATGTGACGGATAAAACCTACACCATTGAATTAACCGGTAATTCCGACAAACTGGATGCCTTTCTCAAAGCAGTTGATAAGGAATGCATCCTTGAAATGGTTCGCACCGGTTCCTGCGGCATCGGCCGCGGAGATCGAATGCTCCACCTCTAATTTATTGTTCCAACCTTCATAACTTGAGGAAAATTAAAATGAAAGTTTATTACGACAAAGACTGCGACCTTTCTTTAATCAAAGGAAAGAAAGTCGCTATCATCGGTTACGGCTCCCAGGGCCACGCTCACGCACAGAATCTTCATGATTCCGGCGTTGACGTCGTTGTCGGTGTCCGCAAAGACGGCGCTTCCTGGAAGAAAGTCGAAGCTGCCGGTCTGAAGGTAGCCACAATCGAAGATGCGACAAAAGACGCAGATGTTGTGATGATCCTTCTTCCTGACGAAAAGATCGCCGAGGTCTACAAAAAACAAATCGAACCGAACCTGAAAGAAGGCGCTGCTTTGGCTTTTGCCCACGGCTTCAACATTCACTACGGTCAGGTCACTCCGAGAGCCGACCTTGACGTTTGGATGGTTGCCCCGAAGGCTCCCGGCCATACCGTTCGCCGCACCTATACCGAAGGTTCGGGTGTTCCTCAGCTGATCGCTGTTTACCAGGACAAATCCGGTAAAGCCCGTGAAGTCGCCATGTCTTACGCTGCTGCCAACGGCGCAGGCAAGGCCGGCATCATTGAAACCACCTTCAAAGAAGAAACCGAAACCGACTTGTTCGGCGAACAGTGCGTTCTGTGCGGCGGCATTGCCGAACTGATCAAGATGGGCTTCGAAACCCTGGTTGAAGCCGGCTACGCTCCTGAAATGGCTTACTTCGAATGCTGCCATGAAATGAAGCTGATCGTTGACCTGATCTACGAAGGCGGCTTGGCAGATATGAACTACTCCATCTCTAACAACGCTGAGTTCGGCGGCTACGTCACCGGTCCAAAGGTTGTTTCCGACCAGGCTCGCGCAGCGATGAGAAAAGCTCTGAGCGACATTCAGGACGGTTCTTACGCTAAGAACTTCCTCCTTGAAAACCAAGTCGGCGCTCCGATGCTTCGCTCCATCCGTGCTCAGACGGCCGCTCATCCGATTGAAGTCGTCGGTGCTCGCCTGCGCTCCATGATGCCGTTCATCTCTGCTCACCGTCATATCGACCGCAGCAAGAACTAATCATTTGAACTGCTAAAGAAACAAGAAGGGGCGCCGATGGGCGCCCCTTCGATTATCAGAAAAAGAAAAATTATTCGAGGTTCTGAATTTGCTCGCGCATCGATTCAATCACGAGCTTCAGATTGACGGACGTGTCCGTCATCGAAATTGAAACGGCTTTGCTGCCGAGCGTATTGGCTTCACGGTTGAGTTCCTGCATCAGGAAGTCGAGTTTCCGGCCGACGGGGCCGCCGCGATCCAGTGTTCTTCTCACTTCTTTGACGTGGGTGCACAGTCTTTCCATCTCTTCGTTGACATCAAGCTTGATGCCGTAAAGCGTGATTTCCTGACGGATGCGTTCATTGACTTCTTCTTTGGTGATCTGAGCGCCGTCTGCCAGCGTGGTACCTAATGCTTCTTCAAGTCTTTCGGTGAGTTTGTCCTTTTGCGCCTGAAGAATTTCAGGAATCTTAGGACGAAGCGTATTGACGAGGTCTTCAATCTGTGTGCAGTATTTGAGCAGAACCTGAGCTAAAGCAGCGCCTTCACGCTGTCGGCTTTCGTTAAATGCAGCGAGGCACTGTTCAAAGCCTGTCAGCACTTGCTTTGCGAAGACTTCGGGATCGGGGACCGGAGCGGCGACGATGCCGGGATAATTCAGAATGTCGGCGACGCGCAGGGCTGTGGCGGAAGGGTCTGTCTTTAAGACCTGCGTCTGAAGAGCCATAAGCTTGTTGAGGGCTTCTTCATTTAAGGCCGTATCCGCCGATAAGCCGGAATCCACTAAATTCAAGCGGCATTCCATCTTGCCGCGGGCGATTTTGCCGGAGATGATCTCTCTGAATTTCGGTTCGAGGAAACGAATTTCTTCGGAAGCGCGGAAACTTAAGTCTAAAAAACGAGAGTTAACGCTTCTCATGTCGATGCTCAGCAAGCCCATGTCGGTTTGGACTTTGGCATTCGCGTAACCCGTCATACTCGAAATATTACTCATTCAAAACTCCTTCTCTGCCGCGCTTGATTGAACTGGATTGCACGGTCTTTCTGCCGCCGTATTTTACCTTCCTTGAAGCCGGCTCTAACTTCCACAAGGTTCGGATCGGGTGGAAATTATGGTTTACGAATCTGCCTTCATTAGAATGACAGAACATTGTTGAAGGAGATATGAATGACAGAAGAAACTTGGAGCCGTCCCAGCGGCCGCAAAGCAGACGAACTGCGCCCGATAAAGATCACACGTCACTACACAAAATACGCCGAAGGCTCCGTTTTAATTGAAGTCGGAGGCACCAAGGTCATTTGCACCGCTTCGGTTGAAGAAAAGGTCCCGGGCTGGCTCAAAGATCAGGGAAAAGGCTGGGTGACTGCGGAGTACGGAATGCTGCCGCGCGCTACCGGTACTCGCACGGACCGAGAAGCCGCCAAAGGAAAGCAAAGCGGCCGCACACAGGAAATCCAGCGTCTGATCGGAAGATCTCTGCGCGCAGTGGTGGACATGGAAGCACTCGGCGAGAGAATGATCAAAATTGACTGCGATGTGACCCAGGCAGACGGCGGTACAAGATGCGCTTCGATTACCGGTGCATATGTGGCACTCGCTGATGCCGTCAATTGGCTCATTAAAAACGGCTCCTTGGAAAAATCTCCGCTCAAAGGACAAGTCGCTGCACTTTCAGTTGGTATTTATGAAGGTGTTCCAGTTGCTGATTTCGACTACGACGAAGATCATTTAAGTGATACGGATATGAATGTCGTGATGACAGACGCAGGAAAATTTGTTGAACTGCAGGGAACCGCTGAAGGAGAACCCTTTAGTCGGGAAGACCTCGATGCTTTGCTCAAGCTGGCTGAAGACGGCCTGAAGCAGCTGTTTGCAGCTCAGAGAGCAGCTCTTGCCGAGGAGTAAAAAGACATGTCTAAGAAAATTGTTCTCGCCAGCAATAACAAAAAGAAAATGAAAGAAATGCAGGAGCTTCTTGCTCCGATGAGTGCCGAAGTGGTTTCTCAAGGTTCTTTGGGAATCCCTTCTGCAGAAGAGCCTTTCGGTACCTTTGTGGAAAATGCGCTGGCAAAAGCCAGATGGGCGGCGAAACATTCCGGTCTTCCGGCCATTGCCGATGACTCGGGAATTTGCTCGGATGCCTTAAAAGGCGCGCCCGGCGTACTGAGTGCACGTTTTGCCGGCGAGCCGAGCTCAGATGCTGCAAATAACGCAAAACTGATTAAAGAACTTGAAGACAAAGACAATCGTAACGCTCATTACACCTGCGTTATTGTCGCCGTCCGTGATGAAAACGATCCCGAGCCGCTGATCGCGATTGATTTTTGGAACGGCACGATCGGTTATGAACCGAAAGGCGAGGGCGGCTTCGGATACGATCCTTTCTTTATCGTGACGCCGGACGGAAAGACCGCTGCTCAGATGACGGCCGAAGAAAAGAATGCCGTCAGCCATCGCGGCAAAGCCATGAGAAAAATGCGCACTTTATTAACCGAACGTTGGAATTGGTAAATTGAAAGAACTTCCGCTTTCTTTATATATTCACTGGCCGTGGTGCCTAAAAAAATGTCCTTACTGCGACTTTAATTCTCACGGCTTGAGAGGGCCGGCGCCGGAAGCACTCTATGAGGCTGCCATCATTGAAGGGCTCAAAGAGCAGGGCGCCCGTGTCCAGAGAAGAAAGCTGAAGAGCATATTTTTCGGGGGCGGCACTCCTTCTCTGATGGCGCCGGAAACCATCGGCAGAATCATTGAAGCGGCCGACAACAATATTCCGTTCCACGAAAACATCGAAATTACGCTGGAAGCCAACCCCGGCACTTTTGAGGAACAGAAATTTAAAGACTTCAGGGAGGCCGGTGTCAACCGGCTTTCGATCGGAATTCAAAGTTTTGATGACGCTAAATTGAGGGCTTTAGGCCGGGTTCACAACTCGCAGGAAGCCAGGCGGGCTGCAGAAAGCGCCGGAAAGATCTTTGAGAACTTCAACCTGGATTTAATGTTCGGGCTTCCCGGCCAGACTATTCAGGAACTGGACGAAGAGCTGGAAACCGCGTTTTCTTTCGGATCGACGCATTTGTCCTGCTATCAGCTGACCCTGGAGCCGAACACCTATTTTGCCAAATTTCCGCCCAAAGGGATTCCTGATGACGATGTGCTTTCAGATATGTCCGATTTGGTCAGGGATAAAACCGCAGCCCGCGGTTTTGATCACTATGAAGTGTCTGCCTATGCCAAAGGAGGGTACCGCTGCAGGCATAACCTTAACTATTGGGAGTTCGGAGATTATTTTGCCGTCGGTCCCGGTGCCCACGGAAAAATAACCATTCAAGGACGTCCGGAGCGTTTTTATAACTATCGCGATCCGGCCCGATGGCTTTTATCGTTTAAAGAACATCAGACTCAAATCGCCGAGCGGAAACTCATTGATCCGGAAGATTTGCCATTTGAATTCATGCTTAATGCGCTTCGGCTGAGAGAGGGCGTGCCCTTCGATTTTTACACCGAGAGGACCGGCCTCGATTTCGATGTTATTGAGTCGATTTGGACGGAACTTCGAGAAAAAGGTCTTGTCTGCGACCATCTCAAGAGAATCAAAACGACAGAGAAGGGCTGGCTTTTCTTGAACGAGGTGCTTGAAGCTTTTCTTTGACAGGATCTCAGCGTACGACATCAAACTATGCGGCCGATTTCGGCCGCTAATTGTTTCACTCGGAAGAAATGCACCATTTCGCCGCAATGTTCTATTGCGGATCAAAAATCAATAAAAAAATCCCTAAATTGTTCCTTTTTGCACTAAAAAGGTGCATCATTACAAAAGTTTTTGCGATTGCTTACTGAGGCTCTTTGAGAATGCATGATTTCGTGCATGTCGAAAATTGGCACGAAATTTGCATAAGCTTTGTTGAACATATTTTTTGATTGCTACGTCCAAATTTACTAAGGAGATATCCATGGCTAAGACCAGCGCTGAAATCATGCAGATGCTTGTGGACAACAACGTCAAATTTGTTGATTTGCGCTTCACTGATTTCAAAGGCAAAGAACAGCACGTTTCCGTACCGGTTTCTGCTTTTGATGAAGACAAGTTTGAAGAAGGTCACGCTTTCGACGGTTCTTCCATCGCTGGATGGAAAGGCATTGAGGCCAGCGATATGCTGCTGATGCCGGATCCGGACAGCGCCCGTATGGACCCGTTCGCCGACGAAGATATTCCGACAATGATCCTGACCTGCAACGTTGTTGAGCCTTCTACCGGCAAGGGATACGATCGCGACCCCCGCAGCGTTGCCAATCGTGCTGAAGCTTACTTAAAGAGCACCGGTATCGGCGACAATGCTTACTTCGGACCTGAACCGGAATTCTTCATTTTTAACGGTGTTAGCTGGGGCACCACAATGAATCACAGCTTCTTCAAAATCGAAAGTGAAGAAGGCTATTGGAGCAACGGCAAGGATATGAACGGCGCCAACAGCGGCCATCGTCCTACTGTCAAAGGCGGTTATTTCCCAGTTCCTCCGGTTGACTCTCTCTACAATGTCCGCTCTCAGATGTGCGAACTTCTTGAAGAACAGGGCGTTCCCGTTGAAGTTCATCATCATGAAGTCGGCGGCTGCGGCCAGTGCGAAATCGGTACGCTGTTCAGCACACTGACCAAACGCGCTGACTGGACTCAGATTCTTAAATACACAGTTTGGAATGTGGCAGCAGCCTACGGCATGACTGCAACCTTTATGCCGAAACCTGTTGTCGGCGACAACGGCTCAGGTATGCACGTTCATCAGTCTATTTGGAAAGACGGCAAGAATATCTTCGCCGGCAACGGCTACGCAGGGCTTTCTGATACGGCTCTCTATTACATCGGCGGCGTCATCAAACACGCTCGTGCTTTGAACGCGATTACGAATCCGACAACGAACAGCTATCGTCGTTTAGTCCCGGGTTTTGAAGCTCCTGTGAAACTTGCTTATTCCGCCCGTAACCGTTCTGCTTCTCTGCGTATTCCATTCGTTTCCAGTGATAAGGCACGTCGCGTTGAAGTTCGCTTCCCCGATCCGATGGCCAATCCCTATTTGGCTTTCTCTGCTTTGCTGATGGCCGGTTTGGACGGTATCCAGAACAAGATTCATCCGGGCGAAGCTGCTGACAAGAATCTCTATGATCTGCCTCCGGAAGAAAACGCTAAGATCCCGACCGTATGTTCTTCTTTGGAACAGGCCTTGGAAGCTTTGGCTGCCGACCATGAATTCCTGACGGCCGGCGGAGTCTTCAGCGAAGATCTGATCACCTCTTACATTGCACTCAAGCATGAAGAAGTCGTACGTACTCAGATGGCGGTGACACCTGAAGAATACGACATGTACTATTCGAGCTAGTAGAGTAATTTGAGGCTGTCTGAGTAAAGACAGCAAAATGACCGAGCGGAGGATGTCGTGAGTTTTGATGCTAAGCGTTTAGAAAGTTTCGATCTCCTCAGGCTCGGTCTTTTTGCATGTAATAAAGAAGGCGATATTCTTTACGCCAATACCGCGGCTCAATTTCTATCCGGGCAGTCGCTCAAACTTCTAAAAGAAAGAAAACTTCAGTATTACCTGAATTCGTCGGATGAATGGCTCGCAAATTACCGTGCGCATCCCGAGCCTTCATTTTTGGTTCCGAACGAACTAGACCATTTCCTGCGTCCTCCGGCAGAACCGATTCCGGTTCTAGTCACCATTCATCCTTTCCCAGATGACGAAAATATTCTCTTGGCCGAGATTGTGCCGGCAGATAAGACCCTTCAAATGACGCGAGAACGTCATATGAATGAGTTGTCTGAAAATACTCGGCGCCTGCTGAGAAATCTCGCTCATGAAATTAAGAATCCTCTCGGAGGGATTCGAGGCGCAGCACAGCTCTTGGAAGGGGAGCTTCACGATCCGGAAAATAAAGAATTTACCGAAGTGATCATTAGTGAAGCCGACCGTCTCCAGCATCTTGTCGATAAGATCCTCGCGCCTTACCGTCAGCTTTATCATCCTGTGCCAACCAATGTTCACGAAATCCTGGAACGTGTTCGCCTTCTAGTGCAGTCGGAATTCCCGGAAGGGTTAAAGGTTGTTCGCGACTATGACATCAGTGTACCTGAAATGATGGCCGACAGAGGTCAGCTGACACAAATTTCCTTGAACTTAATGCGCAACGCCGCTGAAGCTTTATCCGAGCAAATAGCACAGGGTACGGCCTGTATCACGCTTAAAACCCGTGTTGTCCATCATGTTCAGGTCGGTCAAAGTTTTTGCCGCACGGCATTAAATATCCATGTGATCGACAACGGAGAAGGCATACCCAAAGAACTGACTGACAGTATTTTTTATCCGCTGGTCAGCGGAAAAGAACAGGGGAGCGGCCTCGGACTCTCATTGGTTCAGACTTTCGTTGAACAGCACGGCGGCAGTATCTCGGTCAGCAGTGAAGCCGGCCGTACCGATTTCAGCATCTTGTTTCCCTTATCGTTATGAAAAATGTTTGGATCGTGGACGATGATCGTTCCATCAGATGGGTATTAGAAAAAGCACTTCAAAAGGCAGATATTCCCTGCAAAACTTTTAGTGAAGCCGAGTCTGTGCTGCAGGCGATCAAGAAAGAACAGCCCGCCCTGATTTTGAGTGACATTCATATGCCGGGCAAAAGCGGCTTGGAAATGCTCGCCGAAATTAAGAAGTCCTACCCAAAACTTCCGATCATCATCATGACGGCCTATTCGGATCTGGACAGTGCCGTGGCAAGTTTCCAAGGCGGTGCGTTCGAATATCTTCCCAAACCTTTCGACATCGATAAAGCGATTGAACTCGTACGGCGTGCAACGGAAGAGAGTGAGGAAGAAGAACAGACTCCTGCTGAAGAGACTGCTTCCGAAATCATCGGTAAGGCGCCGGCCATGCAGGAAGTCTTCCGCGCTATCGGACGTTTGTCTCAAAGCAAGGCAACCGTCCTTTTGACCGGAGAATCCGGCGCCGGCAAGGAAGTTGTAGCCCGAGCGCTTCATAAACACAGCCCGCGCTCCAATGCCCCGTTTGTCGCGATCAATATGGCGGCAATTCCGAAAGACTTAATGGAAACCGAACTCTTCGGTCATGAGAAGGGGGCGTTTACCGGCGCCAGTGCGATTCGTCACGGACGCTTCGAACAAGCCGAAGGCGGCACGCTGTTTCTGGACGAAATCGGTGATATGCCTGCTGAACTCCAGACCAGGCTCCTGAGAGTATTGTCCGATGGTTATTACTATCGCGTCGGCGGACATCAGTCTCTAAAAGCCAACGTCAGAATCATTGCGGCAACGCACCAAAATCTCGAGGCGATGGTTCGGGAAAATCGGTTCCGCGAGGACTTGTATCACAGACTCAATGTCATTCGTCTGCGTTTGCCGCCCTTAAGGGAAAGACCCGAAGACATTCCGCTTTTGGTCAATCATTTTCTTCAGAAGTCAGCGGAGAATCTTGGTGTCGAACCCAAGCTCATGTCCGAAGAGGCGATGGAGTTTTTGAAGCGTTTCCCGTTTCCCGGCAATGTTCGTCAATTAGAAAATCTCTGCAATTGGCTTGTCGTGATGGCACCTTCCCAGCATATCCGAGTGACGGATCTTCCTGAGGAAGTTCGCAACGGTGAAGCGGAAAAAGTTCATAAAAACGGCGAGGTTTCGGGCAGCACACCTGCAGGCGGAAGCTGGGAGGAACTGCTCAAAGGAGAGGTCAAAGAGATGCTGAAAAATCAGTCTCCAGATCTTATGAAGCAGCTTGCCGATACCTTCGAAAGCATTGTGATCGGAACCGCACTTGAATATACGCACGGAAGGCGTGTCGACGCTGCAACAAGACTTGGCATCGGCCGAAATACAATTACACGCAAAATCGCCGAGCTCAAACTTGAAAGCGAAGACTGACGAGCTTGATAATATTTGCTTCTATGAAGATTGCTGATATTGAACAACAACTTATCCAAGCCGGCTGTAAAAGCGTTCACATCGAACGCTTTTGGCGCAATTGGTATTCCGGCAAACCTCTGAACCGCAGTAAGGTGCGCTTGCCTGCTGCTGCCGAGGCGATATTGCCTCAAATGGAGGAATACTTAGCCAATCAATTAACTGCTCAGGAAAAGGCAGAATCCGAGACCGGAACGCGCTGGGTTCTTAAAGCTTACGACGGTCAGCTGATCGAATGTGTTCTTCTTCCGCGAGAGGGCGTTTGTGTTTCTACGCAAGTCGGATGCGCAGTCGGGTGTGTCTTTTGTATGACCGGCAAAAGCGGTCTCATACGTCAGTTAACTGACTTGGAGGTTGCCGGTCAAGTTCAATACGCCATGAGGAATGCGCCTGTTAAGAAGGTAGTTTTGATGGGTATGGGCGAGCCTTCTCATAATCTTCGTTCCGTTTTTTCTGCGGTTGAACATATCGTTCGGTATTCCGGCATCGGATATAAAGAAGTTGTTATCTCTACCGTCGGCGATAAAAGACTCTTCAAAGCCTTAATGGAATCCCAAATCAAACCGGCTCTGGCAATTTCTCTGCACAGCGCAATGGATGAGAAGCGCAGAAGTCTGTTGCCCCGAGCTGCGGAGCTGACTGTCAAGGAAATATTAGAGTTCGGCGCAAAGTACGCAGAGGTTGGGAAATATCCGATCCAATATCAGTGGACTTTGATTAACGGCGTCAACGACGGAGTTGATGAAATTGAAGCGCTCGCTCCGCTGTGGTCGCGGCAGGCCATCCTCAACATGATTCCCGTCAACGCTGTTGAAGGCAGTCCCTATAAGCGCCCGTCGGCAGAGCAGATCGAAAGAATTAAGGAAGCATGCCGGGCTAACGGAATACTGCTTAAATTCCGTGATTCTGCAGCTCAAGATGTTGACGGAGGGTGCGGTCAGCTTCGCGCCAGAGCGCTAAAAAGAAAGCCGGCGATACAGCCGGCTCAGGAATTAAAGATCGAGCGTTAGTGTCACGGGTGCGTGATCACTCGGGCGCTCATTTCCTCTAACTTTCTTGTGGATTTCAACGCCAAGGTTCTTGCTGACAAGAGCCTTGGAAATCAAAATGTGATCGATGCGAAGGCCGCGATTCCTTCTGAAAGCCATCATTCGATAGTCCCACCAGGAATAGGATTTTTCCGGCTGTTCAAAAGCGCGGAAGGAATCCGTTAATCCGAGATCGATAAGACGCTGAAAAGCTTCTCTGGCCTTTGGTGTGCAAAGCACGGATTCGGCCCAGGATTCCGGATCCCAAACATCTCTGTCTTCCGGAGCGATATTAAAGTCGCCGAGCAAAACGAGGTTGGGGTATTGCTCTAACTGGCTCGGGAGCCATTTGGCTAAGGCTTCCAGCCAAGAAAGTTTATAAGGGAACTTTTCGCTCTCAACCGTTTCCCCGTTCGGGAAGTATCCGTTGATGACGCGGAGCCTTTCGCTGCCGACCCGCACCGTTGTGCCTAAGAGACGGCTCTGCGGATCTTCAAAACCGGGGATGTTGCGAACTTCCTCGTCCGGAAGAAAAGTCAGCGGATCACGAAGGATCGTGGCTACGCCGTTGTAGGTTTTCTGGCCGAATGCATCCAGCGTGTATCCGATTTCTTTGAAGGCGCTAGCGTCGATGTCTGCCTCCTGCATCTTGAGTTCCTGAAGACAGAGAATGCTGTTTTCAGTCTCTTTCAGGAAGTCTAAAACTTGCGGCTGACGAACCTTCAGGGAATTGACGTTCCAAGTAGTAATCGTGATGCTCATTTGGACTCCACAAGTCCGTATTGGCGGAGGAGGGCGTCGACCGAAGGTTTACGGCCGCGGAATGCAACGAAGCTTTCCATTGCAGGACGGCTGCCGCCGCGGGAGAGAACTTCGTCCAGCCATTTGTTTCCGACCACAGGATTGAAAATGCCTTTTTCCTGGAACAGCGAGAAGGCGTCTGCAGACAGCACTTCAGCCCACTTGTAGCTGTAGTAGCCTGCCGCATAGCCGCCTGCAAAGATGTGCGAGAAGGAGTTGGCAAAACGGTTGTATTCAGGCGGGAATGCGACAGCGACTTCTTTTCTGACTTCGTTCAAGATCTTGTTAACCGTGTCCTTTTCCGGATGGGTGTCCATATGAAGGAGCATGTCGAAGAGGGCAAATTCGATTTGACGAACGTTTGCCATTCCGGCGCCGTAGTTCTTGGCAGCCACCAGTTTGTCGAAGAGTTCGCGCGGCATAGTCTTGCCGGTTTTGACATGGTGCGTTATGGTCTGCATCACATCCCAATTCAAAACGAAGTTCTCCATGAATTGGCTCGGCATTTCAACCGCATCCCACTCCACACCGCTGATGCCGGAAACGGCCAATTCTGTCTGGCGAGTCAGCATATGATGAAGTCCGTGGCCGAATTCGTGGAAAATCGTTTCGACGTCTCTTAACGTCAGAAGGGAAGGATTGTCTCCGACCGGTGCGGCAAAGTTGCAGACGAGGTAGGCAATCGGTTTTTGAATTTTTCCGTTGACCTCTCGGCGGGAGATCTGATCGTTCATCCATGCGCCGCCTCTCTTTCCGCTGCGGGCATAAAGATCCATGTAGAATCCGGCGATTTCTTTGCCTTCCTTGTCTTCAATGACAAAGAATTTGACGTCATCGTTCCAGACGGGCGCTTTTTTTTCTTTGATTTTGATCGAGAACATCTTCTCGACGAGTCCGAACATTCCTTTAAGAACAGCGGGTTCCGTGAAGTATTGCTTTACTTCATTTTCAGAGTAAGAGAACTTTGCTTCACGGAGTTTTTCACTGATGAAGGAAAGATCCCAAGTTTGGACGTCCTTGATGCCGAGTTGGTTCCTGCCGTAATCAATGAGCTCTTCCATTTCTTTTTCTGCTGCCGGTTTGGCTTTGGCAGCTAGCTCGCGTAGGAAAGAAACGACCTGTTCGGGAGACTCGGCCATTTTCCGAACCAAGGAAACTTCAGCGAAGTTTTTATAGCCCAAGAGGTGAGCATCTTCAACACGAAGTTCAAGCAGACGGTTGATGATCGGAAGATTGTCCTTGCCTGCCGGAGAGAAATCAGATGCACGGGTAACGTATGCGTGATACATCTTCTCGCGAAGATCTCTGTTTTCTGCGTACTGCATGATGGGCAGATAATTCGGCATATGCAGGGTGATTTTGTAGCCTTTGGCGCCTTCGGCAGCTGCCTGCTGAGCAAAAAGATGTAGTTCAGCTTCCGGCACCCCCTTGAGTTCATCGGTGTCTTCCGGAAGATACAGCGCAAATTCATTGGTGCAGTCAAGAAGATTTTCCGAGAACTTCTGAGAAAGTTCGGCCTCTTCTCGATTGATATCGGCCATCTTCTCCTTGCCCGGTTCATCCAGCTCAGCGCCGGCGAGAACAAAGCCTTCTAATTCTTTATTAATGATCCGCTGACGAGTTGCAGAGAATTTTTCGAAAGCTTTCTTGGCCTTCAAAGCTTTGTACTTCGCATAGAGTTCCTCATCCATGCCGAGTTCGCTGAATACTTCGGAAATCGGAGGAAGAAGTTCATTAATCGTTACTCTTAACTCAGGCGTGTCGGCAACACTGTTTAAATGCTCGACAACCGACCAAACATAGGAAAGGTTTTCGGAAGCATCTTCTATCGGTGTTACCAAAGTGTCCCAAGTCGGTTCTCTGTTCGAAGATTTAACCGCCTTTACTGTGTCTTTCAAGCGTTGAATCAATGTAAGGACAGCCGGCTTGAAGCTGTTCGGATCAAGTTTCGGAAAGTTGATCAGTTGAGATTTATCGTCGATGATGCTCAGAATGTTAATTAAATCAGACATGTATTGATTCCTACTGAGATATTTTTTGCAGACGCCTTTCATAGGCTTCTACCGTATTGGAAAGAAGCATTGCGATGGTCATGGGGCCGACACCACCGGGGACCGGTGAGATATACCCGGCGACTTTTGCAACTTCCTCGGTGTCGACGTCTCCGCAGAGTTTGCCCTCGGCATTGCGGTTCATTCCCACATCAATCACTGCGGCGCCGGGCTTGACCATATCGGCCGTGACGACTTTTTCTTTACCGACCGCAGCGACAATGACATCGGCCTGAAGAGCGAGCTCTTTCAAATTCTTGGTTTTGCTGTGGGCGACCGTGACAGTGGCATTTTTCTCCAGCAACATGATCGCCATCGGTTTCCCGACAATATTGCTTCTTCCGATGACTAAAGCATGGGCGCCGGTCAGGGGATAATCCACAGACTCCAGCATTTTGATGACGCCGTAGGGCGTGCAGCTGCGGAAACCGCCGATGCCGGTAACAACTGAACCGACGTTGGCAACGTGGAAACCATCGACGTCTTTATCCGCACGAATCGTCTCAATGACCTTTTGCTCGTTGATATGACGAGGCAAGGGCAGCTGGACTAAGATTCCGTCCACAGAATCGTCGGCATTGAGTTTCTCCAAAAGTGCTAATAACTCCGCTTCTGAAGTTTCAGCCGGCAGCTTTTCCAATTTAGAGGTAATGCCGACATCAGAGCATGCTTTGATCTTGTTGCGGACGTAGACCTGGCTCGCCGGGTTGTCACCGACGAGAATAACGGTCAGGCCGGGTGCTCTCGAGCTTAATTTGAATTGTTCTACCTTTTCTTTCAAACCGGTTCGAACAGACTGCGCCAGTGCTTTTCCATCAATTATTTTTGCGCTCATTGTTGTTAAAAGATAGTAACTAAGACCGAACCATTGTAAGGATATTCAGCTTGGCTAAACTTTTTAGTCACAAGAACGAGTAACAAAGATCGTCGAAAGAATAGGCGCACAAAAAAGAAAAGGAAGGCAGTGGGCCTTCCTTAGCGACGCTGTCTAAAAGACTATCTCATAGAACCGGAGTCTTTGACAGGAGGTCTGTTCGCATTCATTACGACGCGCATCAGGTCTGCGACGGTGCCGGAATTGGTCTTATCCATAATGGAAGCGCGATGAGCTTCAACGGTCTTAATGGAAATGCCCAAGTCTGCCGCGATTTGTTTATTCAGGCGTCCGCTCACAATTCTTTCGAGAACGTGCTGCTCTCTCGGAGTCAGTTTGCTCAGAAGAGCGTCGTTCAAGGAGCGCTGTTCAGCCTTGGCCTTGCGCTGACGGGCTTCCTGCAGCATTCTTTCGATTAAAGAGCGCAGAGCTGCTTGGTCGAAGGGTTTTTCGATGAAGTCGACCGCACCTTTCTTCAAGGTGGAGACTGCCATCGAAACGTCGCCGTGACCGGAGATAAAGATAATAGGAATGTCGCACTTACGGGCGATAAGGTGTTCCTGGACTTCCAAACCGCTCATGCCCGGCATTCTGACGTCAAGGACGAGAACGGCGATAGCGTTCGGATCGAATTTGGCGAGGAACATTTCACCGCTTTCGAAAAGTTCAACACGGTAGCTGGAAGCTTCGAGAAGCCACTTGAGAGAATCACGTACGGCTTCGTCGTCTTCAACGATATACACAACACCTGCGGTATCCGGAGATTCTTGAGTGTAGGGTTTCGAGGTCATCTGAATCATCATGTGCCTTTCTAATTAATTTCTTTTTACAAGCAATCCGTTATCTTAATCTAAAGGATGATAAGAATCGCTAACTGAGATACTTTGTATCACGTGAAGATATTATATATCTTAATCACACCCCTGGGTAGTACAGAAGTTGTATCTCCTTAATTAGATACACAATTAATTTTGTTTCTTGTTCTCGGAATCCTTGGTGAAGCAAATCTTCAAGTCGAAGAAGAAGACGGTGCCTCCGCCCTCATTATCCCTTACGCGGAGTCTGGAATTATGCGATTCTGCAATCGTCTGACAAGTACTCAGACCCAAGCCGAGACCGTTCTTCTTGGTAGAAAAGAAGGGTGTGAACAGACTAGCCTTCATGGTATCGCTGATACCGGGGCCGTGGTCGCCGACAGACAGTTCGACGTCCTTTGCACCGACTTTCGCGCTGACCATAATCGTTTTGTCTTCGCTGCCGTGCTCAAGAATAGCTTCTGCTGCGTTGCGAATCAGGTTCATCAGGATCTGCATGATCTGAACCGGGTCGCAGATCACATCAGGCACCACGGCCGGCAGTTCGTAGACGACGTGGACACCGGCATATTTCTTCTCGATCAAACGTCCGAGTTCCATCGTGTCAGAGAAGACGCTGTTCAGGGACACGCATTCCAATGTAGTCGGGCGACGTTTGGCAAATGCTCTGATGTTCTTAATAATTTTGTCGATACGTGCGGCCTGATTAGCAATTTTTCGGTAGATTTCAAGTACCTGAGTTTTGTTCACTTCAGGTGCTCGGCCAATCACTTCTAAGGCCGTATTGGCGTAAGCCGTAATCGCGGTGAGCGGCTGATTAATTTCGTGCGTGATCGTAGAGGCCATCTCGCCGAGCGTAATCAAGCGGGAAGAGTTTTCCATCTTGCTGGTCTGCTCTTCAAATTCCTGCTCATTGATTTTTCTCTTAGTGATGTCCAGAGCAGACTGAAGCGTGACGTGAGAGCCGCCCGGAAGTGTCACTCTGGCTTCCGCTACTGAGAACCAGCGGCCAAGGGAGTCGACCCAAACCTCTCCCTGACGATTGCCTTGAGGATCGAACGGTTCTTTAAATGCCTTGGAAATCTCTAAGTGGCCGTCAGCGGTGTTTCCGAGCTGTTCCGTGTAGTGGTTGTTGTGAATACCCAGCATGCTTCCGGTTGGTTTCTGCATCACAGCGGAAATACAAGACAAGACAGAGTTCAGAAGTCTTTCGTACGAAGCGATGGAGTCGTTCGTGAGGTTCATGGACTGAGCCTCGACGGTGTTGTCCTGGATCATATAAATCCAGCCGATGTGCTCGTTGTATGCCGAGTAGAAGGGCATCGCCAGCATCAGTGCTTCTAGTGTTTCGTCATTCCTACAGCGGATTGTCAGGTCAAAGCGATAAGGTTTACCGGGCTCTTCGTGGGGACGATCTTTTAGCAGCTGAGAAGGAAGTTCGGAGCCGTCTCCCCAGAAAGGATAAGGCGGCGTCTTGCCGAGGAGTTCCTCTTCGGAGTATCCCGTAATTTCTTCGGTTTGGCCGTTGGTGTAGACAATTTTGTTGTCCAAGTCAGTGATGACCAAAGCCAGGTTCATGGAATCTTCGATCGAGCGGCGGAGCTCCAGTTCCTTTAGAGCGCGTTCCAGATCGGATTGATTCCGGCGCATTTCGCGGTTGAGGAAAAAGAGCGAGAGGAGCAGGAACAGCATCAGAGCCCCCAGCCAGTAGATCAGCGGGCTGGCAAAGATCATCGGGCTTTCGAGTACGTTGCAGCCGTATAACTGAATGGAAGGCGGCAGCGGATCGGCTGCGCGTACGTAACTCGGGATGGTGTAGTCATCCGGCGGGTTGTAGGCAGCTCGGCCGGCAATTTCCTTTGTTCCGTGGAGGAAGGAGAACTCATAGTCGGAAAGAAGCGACTGTGGAGTGGAAACCTCCAAAAGTTTGTTCAGTGACAGTCTGGCGAGCAGGGCATATGTTTTCTCACCGATTGCAAACGGATAAATGATGACGACCGAGGGCGAAGAGATGTCGCCGGGCGTGAACCAGAAAGAAGAATAGGAGACTCGATTGGATAGAAATGCGTCGCCAATTGCATCGCGCACTACTTGAGGGTAGTCAAGATAATTGTATTGACGAAGGTCACTGCGTCCCAGCCGGGGATTGACAACTGATTCGAGGCCTTTGCCACTGGGTTCAATCACACGGAGAAGAATCACCTCCGGGCTACCTGAGATAATTTCCCTTCCGTATTTATTGACAACGGCAGAATTAATGCCGTCTAGTTCCATTTTTTCAATCATGCGGGCCATATTGGCGGAGATGCCGCGCATTCTCATTTCGATATTGTCGGCGACCTTTGCCGTGCTTTTCATCAGATTGGTTCTGAGAATAGTTTCGTTATTAGCGCGGACGTTGAAATAGAAAGCCGAGAAGATGACGACAATGAGGACGGCGATCGCCCAGATGAACGGAGTGGTTCCGCTTGGAAGATTGGAATGACTTTTTATGCCCGCAAAAGCCGACGAGAACCGGTCTAACAAGTCGTTGCTTTGCGAAATGTGCTTCTTATAAGTCATGGCAATCTTTCTATAAATTCGTATTCGAGGCCTTCTTTAGCGAAGCGCCTTTAGATTTGTTCATTAAAAGATACAAATCGGTAATTCTTAATTATGCCACTCCTTGATGAAAGGCTAAGCGCAAAGTGGCTGCGACAAAGTCTAATTAGCTTCAGCTTTACACTTCGGATAACTTCTGTTTGTTCTCCGATAAGTTAAAGTTGGATTCAGCAAAATTGCAGATCATTGAGAAATCGTTTTCGTATCATCCAAGCCGGTGCTCTCTAATCCGAGCGTTTGAAGGACTCTCAAGAGATCTACTGAAGTTTTTGCATTTAGCTTGCGGCATGCAACTCCTCTATGTGTTTGAGCAGTGCGCTCACTAATCCCAAGCTTGTCAGCAATGACTTTATTCATTAGGCCCTGGGCAGCCAACATCACTACTTCTTTTTCTCTTTGCGTAAGGAGTGCGTATTTCTGTTCCAAAGACTCTATCTTGGCTTCCTCATTTCTCCGTTTGATATCCTTCTCGACGGCAGAATGGAGGGCGGCAATTAAAACTTCATCGTCAACAGGTTTTTGCAACAGGTCTAAAGCCCCGCGCTTCAGAGCATGAATGGCCATGGCGACATCCGCGTGTTCCGAAAGGAAGACGATGGGGATATCGATAGAAATGTTTATTAGATACTGTTGAAGTTCCAGACCCGACATTTTTGGCATGCGGATATCAAGAAGGATGCATCCGGCTTGCTCAAAATCATCATTATCTAAAAACTCTTCCGCATCACGATATGCTTTGACAATCCAGCCATCCTCTTCTTCCAATAGAAAAACGAGTGACTCTCTCATAACATCGTTGTCGTCGATGATCCGGACTACGGGCAGTTCAGAAATTGTCATGATAGGTTGTTCATTAAAGGGAATATAAGTTGGAAAGTAACTCCCCCATTGGGGTTGGCAAATGTATTAAGTCTGCCGCCATGTTCCTCAACAATGTGTGTCACGATTGTGAGGCCTAGGCCCATGCCGTTTTCTTTAGTCGTAAATAGAGGTTGAAAAAAGTTTTGGACTTCTTCCTGCGAATATAGGCGTCCGTTATCCTTTACCGATATTACGGCGTTTCCTTCAGATTGGCTTGTGGAAACGATAATCTCAGGGTTAGGCAGTCCCGCTAAAGCCTCGGAAGAATTCTTAAGAAGGTTAATGAGCGCTAATTCAACCTCTAGAACATTAATCTCGGCGGAAAGTTCTTTCTGAATGGGCTTAAAGAGTACTTTTCCTGAATAAGCATAAGAATTGCGGAACGTTCTAACCGTATCTGCCACTACACGATTCACATCTAAGATTTCTCGTTCGATAGAGACGTTTTTGGCATATTTACGCACATGTTCCACGATACTTGCTGCTCGGTCAGATTGCGAAACAATGACAGCTAACGTCGAGCAAAGAACCTTGTTGTCTACAGTGTTTTTATCCGCACGCTTCATGAGCCCACGGGAATAATTACGGATGGCGCCGAGGGGCTGTTTTAGTTCATGTGCAAGTAAAGAAGAAAGCTGATTGAGGCTCTGGAACTTTTCCATGGCCTGAATTCTTTCTTTTGCCGCCGTGATTTCTTTAGAAAAACGGATCTTCTCTTCCATCAGCGTTTCTATACTTCTCGTTTTTCTTCTTACTTGCACACTAACAATGACACTATGGACAGCGATCAGAAGGACGGTCAGCAAGATTCCTAACGCCCAATAGCGGTTTGCGTAAATGAATTCTTTTATTCGCAAGGGATCCGTCTTTTCATAGGGCCCGTATCTTAAGTCGATCAATACGTTTCTGATTGAATCAAAATTGGAAGGCGGGAATCCCCACTGTAGCGAGTCAGCCATTACAGTAGTGAGGGCTGCTGCAGTAGCTTTGTGAACCATATTCATGTCATCCTGACTTACAGATGCCAAAACCCAACCGGGGTATAGCGATGTGGTCCTTTTGCAATTTAAGCCGTCACCAAATTTTTCGTCGATCACTCTAAGTTTGGACACGATATTTTTTCGGAATTCTTTTTCGTCTTCGAGTGCACATGCGGGCAGGAGGGCCGCAGCATCAGGGTGCTTCTCGATCGCATCAAGAAGCTCATTGGTTCCTCCGTTGATCTCATGAACCTTGGAAAAAAATTTATTCTCATTAACTTCTTTCGAAAGCAAGTAATTTCTGAAAACAATATTGCTTTCATTTGCCGCTGAAGCCAAATAAAGATCTTTTCCTCTTAAGGAAGAGAGCCTTGGGGGTATATTTTGGTTTCCCGTTACCAGTGTGCCCGCCAGCATATGGTCAGCATCAATTGCATCTTTACGTATAAGGCCCACTAAAGGCTTGATATTTTTTTCGTGTTCGATCGTTGAGAAAAAAGGTGAGTTGACAAGGATAAGATCAACAGATTTGCCCTTTATGGCTTTTTCTAATCCATTCCAGTCGTAGTAAGCGAGACTGACAACCCGAGGCTGAAATTCTTTTCTGAGTTTATCGAGAAGAATAGCTTGGGCAGCTGTCGTTTCATCTAAATGTTCGGTCTTGAGCACGCCGATTTTTATGGGGGGCTCCGATATCCAAAGGGTTGCTTCTGCCCTGTTAAAGGACATCAGAAGAAATGAAAGCAACAGCAGGAGCCTTCTCATAAACTACAACAGATCACGCTTGGAAAAGAAAACGAACCCCACCAGGAGGAAAACAGTTCCAAGCCCAAATAGGTAAAGGAAAGTATACGAAAGAAAAGTCGAAGTTCCAAACAAGTCTAGGATGAAATAAGAGGCGGGTCCTATGACGGACAAAACGGGGTCAAAAAGACAGATCGCTGCAATCTTAAACAACTGAACAGGATTTAAAAGCACTAATGTGTAGATCGTTTCCTCAGGCACAAGTGCCTTAATGAGTAGCCCGAGAAGGGCAACATCAAGCAGTGCAACAAGCAGAAGCCAGATGAAGAGAGAAACTCCCAAACCCACTTCCTGAGTTCTAACAAGTGAAGAGATAAAAAAACTCAGAGAGACATAGAAAAAGGTTGAGGCAAGCAGTAATCCGGAATACAACAAGATGATGTTAATAGGGATAGAACCTCCTAAAACCGAACAAAATACAGCGGAGAGGACCATTGCGGTAAGCAATGGAGAACAGAGAATGACGATTCTGGAGAGGAACTTCGAAAAATAATATTCGCCCAGAGAAATAGGAAAGGAAAGTTCATATTCAAAGATGTTGCTTTCCTTTTCCTTGACCAAAGTACGAACGGTGCTGACAAGAACAAAAATCGGCAGGACTAAGTTGCAGCCTTGAATGAAAATTAAAAGCGGCCGAGTAAGTCCTGTGAAACCGGCCACGCGGCTATCTGAAATGCCGGTTGCAAAGATCCCTCCCATCGAGGCGATGACTAAAACTGCGTAAACCCAAAACCACCTGGAGCGAAAGGTGGCATTAAAGTCCAGCTTCAAAATGGTTGCGAAACTGTTCATAGAAGACCCTGAAAATTTGAATCAATAATCAATGTTTATGCATTTTCATTGCAGCTTTTTGCTTGCTTACATCCTCAATTTCTGACAGAGCTTCTTGGAAAGTCAGGACCTTTTTACCGGCCTCAGGTTTTGTCCCTTTGGGGAGTACAGCAATTCCGTAGGCCATCGGCGTAACATAGCCGGATACGAGTTCGTTATCCTTGATGTTTAGCCAGGTGCCGTTCCTTGGATCCGTCGCATAAATTAAAGCTTTGTCTTTCCATTCTTTCGCTTCCTTCCCTTGCAGCCACATTAATGCGCAGCCCAAGTCGTCGAAGAAAAAATGTTTTCCGTCAGTCGGATTAACGACCTGTGCGGAAAATTTTTTATCGCTCACGAGCATTTTGCATCGATCGCAGGTCTGAACATCCCATTTAGGTGCTTCTGCGCTGAGAGTAATTTCTTTACCGCAGGAGCAAAGAAGGAGAGAAGAGATAAATAAACTAAGAAATAGGGGAGATTTTTTCATCTTTGACAATCCTTCCTAAGTCGAGCCAGAGAGCTCTGTTAAGCACGGTGTTAAGTTCGTCGATACGATGAGAGATAAAAACCATCGTAGTGTCAGAAAATTCCGGACTGCGAATAATATTGGAAAAGGCTTCTCGTCCCTCCGGATCGAGATTGGCAGTGGGTTCATCAAACAGCATTATTGGAGCTTTTCTTGCAAAAGCGATACTGGCCAGTACTTTTTGCTTCATTCCGCCTGACAACTTAGAAAAAGGTTTCCTTGCCTGACTTTGAATATCCAGGGAAAAAAGATCTCCGTATTCATAAATCTTTTTCTTCTCACATTGACAGCAGGAGGCCGCAAATTCGATAAGAGAACCTACAGTCGAGGGTAAAGGGGGCGGAATTTGAGGAATGAAGGCAACCCGGCTGAGGAATTCTTTGCGATTCTTGATAGCAGATAGATTACCAATAAGAACTTCGCCTTTATCCGGTCGATAAAGGCCAAGGATACAGCGAAGAAGAGTTGTTTTGCCTGCGCCGTTTTGTCCGAGAATGATTACTCTTTCTTTCGGTGCGATCTGACAGTCAATACTGTCTAAGACAACTTGTGCTCCGAATCGTTTTTCAACATTTTTTATATTCAGCATATCGTTCCTAGACTAATTTCTTTAGCCGATGGCTGTAGGAAAAAACTTGCCTGTCGCAAACATCCATACATTTTCCGCACATGGTGCAGTCGGTGGATGTAATAAAGACTGTTGGCTGAGCGTCTTTTGCAAAAACAACTTTTAAAGCTTCAGGAACATGGCATTCGGGGGTGCATGCTCCGCATTTGTCGCATTTTGTGATGTCGGCTTGGATTCGGATTAAAGAGACTTTTCCAAGGAGTCCGAAAGTTGCTCCTGAAGGGCATACGGACCTGCACCAAACTCGTTGGTAAAAGAAGACCTCGATGATCAGCATGAAAAGCACGATGATCCCGGTCTCCAAGAGGCCGTAAATCAGAATTCTTGAGGTTATGCCGACAAGATTGATATATTGATAAACAAGATAACCGGAGAAATAACTTGAAGCCAAAAAACACAAGGCAATAAAGAATTTCCAACTTGTTGTGATCTTTTTTCTTTTTTTGATAAGACCAGCATGGACTAATTTCTTGTGCAGAATTTCTCCCCATTCAGAAAGAAGACCGTAAGGACACGCCCAGCTGCAAAAAGATCTTCCTCCAAGAATGAAATAGACTACAGCAACGAAGATAAATCCCATGAAAAGGTTGGTAGCTATCTTGCCGTGCGCAGCAATGACCTCCAGTCCGGAGAAGAGATCAACCATGTGAAATCCCATCAGACGGCTGGCAATCATAGAACCTTCTAAAACCTGAACATCCTGCTTGTAAGACAAAATAAAGGCTAAAGCGAGAAGGATGCAGAATGTCCAGCGGAAGGGACGGATCTTTAATGCTTTAGAACCATCCTTATTTACTCTTATGAATAAGTTGTGATCACCCCTGAGAGTTTTCATATTAGCTCCTAGGTTTGAACTGAGAAATTTCTTTAGCAAGCTGTTCTAGTTCTTCGTTGGGGGTTCGGGTGAGCAAATCCTCCATCATGGTGTTTTGAACTTTATTTTCTTTATATTCTTGAAGCTTTTTTATATTGTATTCGTAGGATTTGCCGGCAATAGAGGGGCCGACGGGACCGTTTCCGTCTTTACCGTGGCAAGCGGAGCATTTAACAATATAAAGATGGGACAAATTCTCCTGAGGGACAACGAAGTTTAATTTCTTTGATTTATCCGGATCGGCAGAAGCCGTTTTTGGCAACTCCTTATCTTTTAGTAAAGCTTGGGACTTGGCAGCATTGGAAACTATCGGCTGCGCTTGAACTTTAGCGGCAGTATTTTTTTGAACGGTACTTGCCGGCTGATCTGGCTGCAGCTTAACTCGTGCAGTCTTGACTTCAGCAACTTGTGTTCCATCGTAAATCATCCAACCCACGATGCACAATGCTGCAACGGTACCGATGGTAGCTATTAAAGTACGACTTTTCATGATTTACTCTCGAACATAGTTGGATTTAAATTGATCATCCGATTTCTTCGGATCTGAAGCGGAGTGGTGATATTCGTAGTTAAAACGGGCAATATCCTTCGCAATAAAAGCTTTTTCCTTATCTGTCATTCGTTCGACAAGTGTGGTCATGAGGACGTTGGCGTTTGGGTCCTGGTTATATTTCACCATCATGTCCAAAACCTCTTTCTCGTTTTTATCGATAAGAGAAGGGCCGATGACGCCGTTCGCATAGTCGTCGTGGCAGGCAGAACAGGCAACAATGAACTCTTTACTCAAGCGCTGAGAGAGCAGGCGGGCTTGGATGTGCCCGTAAGGAGTGTTTCTCACGGCTACATTCACCTGAACGTTCTTAACCTCGGGTGTTATTTCCGCTCCCTCCGGGGCATATTTGATAATCGACTCTCCGCGGACATCAAAGGTTCTAAATTTATCCTCTTTAGACACATCTGTTGTTTTTGTCCCGGCCGTAACCGTAATTTTTCCCGGTCTTGAAGGAAGCGAAGTCTCAGCTTTTTGAGATTTATCCTGACTTTTATCTTCGCATCCGACTAATGAAACCAGAACGGCGGCGGCAATGAAACAAAGTATCTTTTTCATTTTTTTGCTCCCCTCTTGTTGTAATAATCTTCATAAGTTACGGCCGGAGCAATTTTGATAATGGAAGCAGGGCAGACTTCCGTACAAGCCCCGCAGCCGACGCAAGATTTGCCGATTACCGGTTCCTTTCCGATGAGTTTAATGGCGCCGTCTCGCGGTTCAACTCTGCAGACTTCCAGGCAAAGCTCGCAGTCTTTTCCGACTTGGGCCGATAATTTTTCATTGAGCTCTTTTTCTAATTCAGTCCTATCTCCATGGGCTTTGATACGGTCAACGTTTTCTTTACTAACTTTGGTGTTTTTGTAATTTAGGCAGTTTTTATGTTCCGTGATATAAGCGACACCCATGTGAACTTGATCAATTTTCTGAACTTCGTCATCTAAGGCGCCGGACGGGCAGCAAAGGATGCAAGGAAACAGATCGCATAAATAACAACCTCTTTTGACCGGATCAATATAAGGCGTAGCGGTATTTATGCCTCCGGATAAATCGAGAAGGCTTATCGAGCTAAAGGGGCAGACTTGAATGCACTGTCCGCACTTAATGCAAGAGGCAAGGAAATCGGATTCTTCCAATGCGCCGGGCGGCCGAAGTAATGTCTTACTTTCACTTTTCCTGGCTAGGAAAGATATTCCGACGCCAAAAGCTCCGGCAGTTCCAGCGATACAAAGGCCCTGAATTACGGTTCGTCTGTCGATCTTCATGGTGTCTGTCCTCCCGGCAAAAGGACTCTTGGTTCATTGTCTTTGGCGACTAACTCGGGCTCGGAGAAAGGCATAATCTTCCACAGCATATTTAAAAGTTCCAATACGGGGGAGGCGTAGAAAATTTTCACGGGAGGTTTGTGCTGCCAAAGGCGGTCGGCGAACATTCTCTGCTCGAAAGGAATGTCTCCGATGCCGTCCTTATCACGGTCAAAACCTTGATAGTTGTCCCAGTAGTTTCTATTCCAGCGATTAAGTGCGATTTTGCTTTCAGGGGTGTCATTTACAACATCATCAATGTTTCCTTTGATGACGTTGTCTTCAAAGATGCTTCCGTAAAGCGTTCCGTGAAGGTGAAAGGTTACGGAATTAAATTCAATTCGATTGTCTTTGAAAGTATTTACCGTCCCTGGAACGTAGGGAGAAGCATCAATGTAAAAGCCCCTTGCGTTATAGAGAATATTGTTGTCTTCCACCAAAATGTCGCTGGCTTCCTTCATGCCGATTCCGATACCAAAGGGTCCGGTTGCGTTAGCTAGCAGATTATTCTTTAAAGTTGAGCCCTGACTGAACATCAGGAAGATACCGACGGAGTTATCTTGAAAATCGTTATCCAAGACTTTGTTCCGATCGGCATACATGAAATGCAGGGAGTATCTGGAGTTTCTGCCGATATTTTTTTCGACCGTATTTCCGCTTGAATACCAAAAGACGTTATCGCGAACTTGGAAAGTGTGGTTTTTAATAATTAGGTTGGAATGACTGTACCAGAGGCGAATGCCGTCCCCTCTTAAGCCTAAAGATAGGTTTTTTGAAGAGATCTGATTGTCTTCAACGACACAATTATTGGATTTTTCAAGATTTACACCAAACAGGCATTCATGAATCTTATTGTTTTTAATTTTTACGTTAAAACCGTTCTTAACCGCGATTCCTGAGTCAATGGTTTGGTGCTCCCCTCCGCTGTTTATAATTTCCAAGCCCTCGATTGTTACATATGAAGACTCAACCGTCACAACGCTTCCCTTGCCGTCCCCTTTAATTACTGCCGAGGGTTGAGTGGCAACCAGGGTCAGAGGCTTGCGAATGACGATGTTTCCTTCGTAAAGCCCTGGTCCCAACTTAACAGTGGCAAATTCAGACGCATCATCAATAGCTTTCTGCAATTCTCCAGCAGCATAGGAAGCAGAGGGAGCGATAACGAATAAACTCAAACCAAAAAGTGCGGCCGAGCTCCACAGTCCTCCGGAGAGGAGCCGGGGTAAGCGGCTGCGGCGGAAGATTCTGTTGGAGGAAACCATAACAATGTCCTTTGAGAAACCAGTGGAGAATGCAGAATTAAAGTTACTGTTTCTTTAATTCGTTCCTTCTCGCGAGAATGGCGAGAACGGACAAAACTGCAATAATGACAAGGACCCAAAATCCAATAGAAGGAAAACTCTTAGTTGTGAAATGGGCTACATGTCCGACACCTAAAGCCGTCGGCATAAAGGCTTTGATTTTGAAGGCTCCCCATTCCTGCATATTGTGTCCGAACCAGTACATCCATCCGGAATAAAAGGCGAAGAAGCCCAGCGGGAATAGGGCACTTGGCAGCATAAAAATCCAAGACCATTTTTTTCTTATGCAAATGAAAAGGATCATCAGCAGAGAGATGCCAAGCATAAGGAACGGGCCTAAAGCGCGTTCGATTTTTGCTCCGTCCTCCAGCGGATACATTCCGACATAATGATTGATGGTATTCATTTCGTGAATGTCCCCGGAAAAGCCGTCAACATGAAACCAAACAGGAATACCTTCTGGGAAAGCAGCCTTTGGATAATTGGGCGCTTCCAAGGCAACATACCATACGGGGAAAGACATCATTCCGACTTCCCCTTTCTTTTCAATCATCTTTTTAAGATCGCCCTCAGCCCCCTTGGGTGTATATGGACTGACGTAGCGGCCCTTTTGATAAAGATTCCACAGCGGATAGACATAAGAGGGGATGCTGTCGATCTGACCGGCGGCAATTTTTTGAGGCACTTTATAAAACGCGATTGCCGGGAACGTGAAACATACAACAAGAAGGATAAGAGCGATTGTTGTGTAGACGTCAGATTTATAGATTTTCATCATGACTCTCCGGACGGGACTTATTTTTCTATTAGGTCTTGCAGCAGCGGGACGGAGAGTCGCCCCGCTGCATACTTGTTATAGATAATTAGAACAAATCAGCGTTGTTATCAATCCACTTCATGTATTCAACAATATCCTTAGTTTCTTCGGAAGTCATATGCTGATTCGGCATTCTCAGATTAAAGTAGTGAATCATGCCTTTGGTATACGGCTCATTGAATTTACTTTCAGGATCCATAGTGAATTCATAAACCCATTGTTCTCCTTTGCGCTTCAGGGAGCCAGTGAGGTCAGGACCGGAAGAAACTTGCCCGATGACGTGGCATCCGTTGCAGCCGCCTCTCAAGTAGGCCTTCTCACCGCGCCCTGCAGCTTCAGACATCGGAGTAGCAAGTTCTCTGGCAAGACGAGCCTTGGCTCTGAGACCGACGTCAGCAGTTTTAACCATGTACTGCCAAACCTGGTTTTCCCAAAGGACAGCTTGATTAAGGTCACCCTTGGAAGCAGCAGCGTCCGCCTTGGATTTGACTTCCGGGATCTTGCCGTACTGGTCTAAGGCATCCGTAACCATGCTGTTTACAGCCGGATACTTTTCATAGCCTTTTTCTTTGAGATATTTAACAACGGTCTGAATGACAGCGTCTGTAGCCTTGTTTGTGTCAACAATCTTCTTATATTGGGCTTGGAGTTGTTCAGGCGTCAGCTTCGTTCCCTTGGCATCGACAGCCGCATATTGTTTGTTGGGATCTTTAACCATTAAGTATCCCATCATCTCGAGGTGCAGTGCAGAGCAGAACTCAGTGCAGTAATACGGGAAGACGCCTTCTTCCGTTGCGTCAAATTCCACGGTTACAGTCTTACCAGGTTCCAAAGATGCATGGACGTTCATGCTGTCAACTGCAAATCCGTGAGTTTCATCCTGTGCTCTTTCGAGACTGGACAAATGGATCTTCACATGATCTCCCTTGTTAACCGTGATTCTTTCAGGATTGATATGGCTGCGGACCATAGTTGCGTAAACGGTTACGTTATTACCGTCACGTTCGACTCTTTCCTGACCGGCTAATGTTGCGTACGGGCTCGGTTTTTCTGTTCTACTGTCAGTGCCGATGTCGAAAGTAACTTTCGGAGTGAGTTTGTCAGCGGCAATAGAAACAACATCATGTGGCTCACCTAATGGGATCGGCAGGTCGTAGGTCAGCTCCATCTTAGGACCGGAAATATCGATCAGCTGATGGTTCTGAGGATGCAGAGGGCCAACCGGATTGAATCTGTCAATAGAGAGCTTGTCCAGAGCGAGAAGCCAATCTCCTTTCGGTTTAGTTGACTTGCCTTCCATCGAGTCTAAGTGACCAATGTTGTAGTGAACATTGATTCTGTCGAGGACTTTAAGCTTCTTGTAGTCCCAACGAACTACCTGGCTGTCAACATACAGGGATGTGTAAAGTACGCCGTCCTTCGAATCAAAGGCGGTATGCAGTGGCCCTAAACCAAGCTCGACCTGTCCGTGCAGACTCTTCTTCATGTCAAGAATAGGAATGCCGAACGTATCTTTACCTGCGTAATCTTTGGCGTCGATTAATTTCTTTATCTTTTCGAAATCATAGACAGAGGCGTGAGTATCAAGTTTTCCGCCGATAACAAGATATTTACCGTCAGGAGAAACGTCAACACCGTGCGGAGATTTAGGCTCAGGTATTAGAAATAGGGCGTCATTTGCTACTGCAACTTCGATGGGGACCACACGATGTCCATTGATTACCTTGACATTTTTCGGATCTTTGCCGAGTTCAGCAATCTTTTTCCAGTTAAAGACGTGCAGGTAGTCATGGTCGTTTCGGCTCATGCCGGCTTCGTTTGGCGGGAGGCCAGCTTCAATTCCGCCCGTATACATTTCTGTATTGAAAGAATTGATAAAGGCCCATCCGTCAGATACTCCTTTACCCGCATCAGACAAGTCTTGGTTGTAAGGCGGGAGTTCCAATGTCAAAGACTCGGTCTCATTAATCCTGCCTTTATCTAAGTCAAACTTCCAGAGCGTGACAGCGCCGCGATAGGCATTTTCGAAAGCTTCCAAGGGATGGTAGTTACGATCCAAAGGTGCGGCGTACTGCGAAGCTTCAAGGACATATTCGGAGTTTGGTGTGACGAACGCGCCGCCGTGTTCGCTCTTGATAACGGGGTTGGAGACGATCTGAACCGTTTCAAAAGTCTTTAGGTCAATAACAGCTAAGCGAGGATTGGCTTTGTCATTGATGAAAAGGTAGTCGCCGGTGTATTCACCGTTCTTTTCAGTAAAGGCTGGGTGGTGGGAGTCGCCCCAAGTCATTGCGCGGCCATTGATCTTACCGCCCTCGAGAACTTTTTTGGATTCTTCATCGTAGCCATAGCCCTGCCATGGCTCAGGTGTAAATACTGCGATGTACTTGTAAATACGCATTGATGGGACACCGTAGACGATGACCTGACCGGACTGACCGCCGGAAGAAAAGACAAGGTACTCGTCTTTACGGCCCGATGGTTGATAAGTCTTTGCGGCTGCAAGAATGTCTTTTTCTGAAAGGCCTCTTGCTTTCATAATGGCATCGAGCTCTGAGGACGCATAAGCTGCGAAACAGAATGAACTAAGAATGATGCCGATCGGAAGGGCTTTCAGGAGATTTTTTACTCTCATGGCTTCTCCTATTGGGTTGCGGGATTGTTACATATGTCATTAGACCTGAACAATTCAAGTTGAGGAATAGGATATCCACGATATGGAGATAACCCTGACAAAAGATAGAGGAATAACCGATAAGAGTTAAGGGCAAGACTCGTTCTTTAAGAAAAATGCTTTGACGGGGTTGCCTGAACGGCTATGAGGACGTTAAGAAGAAACAATGAGGTCGGGACGAGAAGCTTTAAAGGGTATTCTTTTTGGCAGAAACATACAACTAACCCTTTAGTCGAACGATAGAAGATTAAGTAGTAATTTAAGGACTGACTAGGAGCCTGTTCGATGCCGAATTAATTCGCACAAAGCGATAAGGAATGAACTTGCCAGTGCAGTTGTTAAAGTAAACAGGAAGTAATTCTTTGATTGTTTCTAGGGATTTTGAGAATAAAAAAACGGCAGAGAGACGTTGGCGGAGAGGGGGAGAATTTAAACTAATTTAAATTCAAATAGATAACAACTTAAAGAAGAATTTAGTGACCACTTTGGTGACCAATTAAAATTGTAAAATTGTTAGAAGGAAAAGCCCTGCTGATGCAGGGCTAACCTTTGCCGACCTAGAAGACACTAAAACCGGTCGGAGTTCGTCTAGGACTATTCTAAGGTTTTTTAAAGCGGTGGGTATCCTTGATTCATAGCAACGGGAATAATTGACTACAGATTTTTGAAATAGTATGATTATTTCAAAAATTTCCTTCTTTTTACTTTATCATGGATAAAACAACTAAAAAAGAAAACCGCGGGGGCGCTCGCGAAGGTGCAGGCCGCAAAGGTCTTGGTAATACAAAACGCGTTTCTGTCTGCCTAACGGACGAATTGGTTCCTGTTTTCAAACAGTTAGGCGGTGCAAGATGGCTTCGCTGTGAACTGGAACGCGTCGCAGAACCCGCACGCACGCTTGATACAGATCAAATTCTGGTTCCGGCCATGAATCCGACGCACTTGAGTATTCCTGTCTACGAATGCGGCGTTCAGGCCGGCTTCCCTTCCCCGGCAGAAAGCTATGTAGACAAGTCACTGGATCTGAATGAATACCTAGTCTCCAATCCTGCCTCGACATTCTTTGTCTACGTAACAGGCGACTCAATGGACTTGGCCGGTATGGACGAAGGCGACCTCTTGGTCGTCGACCGCTCGCCGGAACCCAAGAACGGAGACATCGTCATCATGAGCATTAACAATGAATTCACTGTTAAACGTTATGTGAAAGACGATAAGGGACTGCGTCTGCTTCCGGAAAGCTCAAACCCCATCTACAAACCCATTCTTCCCAAAGACTACGACGAGTGGCGCTTTATCGGTGTTGTGAAGTACACGATTAAAAGTAACTAAAATGCAGGTGTTCGCGCTGGTGGACGGAAACTCCTTCTTCGCCTCCTGCGAAAAAGTTTTTCGTCCGGACTTAACTGACCGTCCCGTAATCGTGCTCAGTAATAATGACGGATGTGTCGTTGCTCGATCGAAGGAAGCCAAACAGCTCGGCATCAAAATGTGCCAGCCGTACTTTCAGATCGAAGAATTCTGTATACGGGAAAACGTCGCCGTTTTCTCAAGCAACTACGAACTCTACGCCAATCTCTCCGGGCGCATGATGTCAACCATCGCCTCCCAAGTTGACTGCATCGATCCGTACAGTATTGATGAGTGCTTCGCCAACATGAGCGGGTACGAAGGTTTAGGCACCGACCTGACTCAGCTCGGCTTTCAGATCAAGGATAAAGTGTTTAAAGATGTCGGCATCCCCACGTGCGTCGGCATCGCACCGACAAAAACCTTAGCCAAATACTGCAACCATTTGGCCAAACGCTACGCCGGACTTAAAGGTGTGTGCAATTGGCTCGACTTAACGCCTCAAAGACAGGCAAAAGCGCTTGCTTGCGAGCCAGTTTCTGAAATTTGGGGTGTAGGGAGACGTTATACGGAACACCTAGAAAAGATGGGTATTCGGACGGCCTTAGATTTAGCCTGTGCAGATGCAGAGGCCATCCGAGATCGGTTTGGCATTACGCTTTCCATGACGGTAAGAGAACTTCAGGGAACCTCCTGTATCCCGCTTGAGCTTGTGAAACCAAAAAGACAGCAAATCATGAGAAGCCGCAGCTTCAGTCATTTAGTCTGCGACAAAGACGACTTGCTGGGCGCCATCACGTTCCATGCTCAGGAATGCGGAAGAACCTTGCGTCGCGAAGGTACGGTAGCGCACACCGTCGGTATTGTTTTGAACACGAATCCTTTCCGTCTGCAAGACGTCCAGCAGCACGCCTATCCGTGCGTTGGTCTTCCTTATCCTATTTCGGATACCAATACGATTATTCATTACGCCCGACGGTTACTTAATCAGACCTATCGCAAAGGGTGCTTGTACAAACGTGCCGGGGTATATGTTGGCGAAGTTATTTCAAAAGACGCCGTCACGAAGGATCTTTTTGAAGAACTGGAGACCGAACGGCAGCAAGTTGTCTGTGAACTGATGGATTCAATCAACACGCGCTTTGGTAAAAATACGCTCTGCTTTGCAGCTTCTAAATTAGGCAAAGACGCTTGGGAAATGTCCCGTGCGCGTTTGAGCCCGGGATATACAACCTGCTGGAAAGATTTGCCACGCGTCGGGCCGCTCATAGAAGAAACGGTTCCGTTCTGATTCACTACTTCCATCTTGTTTGCCTCGGAAAATTTCCGAGGAATTTTTTAAATTTCGGCTGACTCTCCTTGGCGCCCTACATAGGCATTCAAAGCAAAGTTTTTTCGTGTCTTAGGTATCTAACATTGGACTTTTTGAAGAAAATGATTGCAGCCGATACCACAATATCATCCGTGAAAAAGAATCCGGCCCTCGCTTATCTGGCAAGACTCGGATCGTCCCGCTCAGTTATCACGATTTCAAACTGTTTAAAGCACATTGCTAACTTTTTAGGGGCTAAAGACATAGAGACTGCCGATTGGTCAAAATTGAAGCGTATTCATTGGACCGAGATCCAAAAACAACTGGCTGCTCGGGGGTGTTGCGGATCGACTCAAAATCTTTATTTGACGGCGTTCAAAACCGTTGCAAAGGAGGCGTGGACATTGGATCAGCTGCCTCAGTCTTCTTATTTGAAAATCCAAGCAATAAAAGGCGTTAAATATGAACGTCTGCCCAAAGGCCGAAGCCTGACAGTCAAAGAAGCCGCAGGGCTCCTTAAGGCTTGCGACGACGGCACAAACCAAGGAAAACGGGATATGGCTCTATTTGCTTTAATGCTTGGCTGCGGCCTGAGAAGGGCAGAATGCGTCCGGTTGGAAATGAAAAATTGGGACTGCATTAGCAGATCCTTTTGCTTTATCGGTAAAGGAAACAAAGAACGACGTGTTTTTCTGCCGCAGAAATTGAACCAAATAATCGACGAGTGGCTAATGGCTTAGAAGAGGGAGTCTTTTTTCCTCGGATTTGTTCTGGAGCCGATAACAGTAAATTCATTTTTAGAGAAATGCAGCCGTCGTCAATCTATAGAATTTTGCAGAAAAGAGCTGAACTTGCAGCCATCGGCACGGTTAAGCCTCATGATTTACGCAGAACATTTGCAACTCGAATGTTGGAGCAGGGTTGTGACCTGTTTATTTTACAAAGAGCGATGGGTCATACGTCGGTAGCTACTACAGCCCGCTATGATTTTCGTTCGGAAAGCAGCCGGGAAAAAGTTTGCAAGAATCTGAAAGTTTTCGGCTGAAGCCTATCGTTCCGGTTTTTGTGAACCTTTTTTCAGCCGTTTACGCATGGCTTGCATCCGCTTGATTTGCTGTTGTTTAGCCTCGTTAAGCTGACGCAATGTTTTCTGCTCAGCGCTTTCAACGAGTTCGAGCTTTGAGTAATAATTCTGCATTTTTCTACCGAGGTGCTGCTCCTCGGCATAGGGAGAATCAAGAAGTTTCTTCGAAGCTTGTTCAGCTAAATAAGCTACAGTCTTTCGCGTTTTTTTTGTTTTTTGAATGGACGGGGAATCCGGTATTACTTTTCCATCCCTAAAAGCAGAATGAACCTTTTCAACCTGAGCTTGCTGCCGTTTTAAAAGTTCACGTTTTTTAGCGATTGCATAGACTCGAGCTCGGTCCTGTTCAGACATTCGGCGATTATTTAAAACATGGTGTTCTGCTTGAGAAATTCCCTGCTGCGTTTGTCCTCTTGACCACCTCCGGGTTGCATTGGCCTCGATGCCGCACTTGAGGAGACAAGCGGCAAAATGCTCACGCATTGCCGACAGCTCATCGTTTGCCAGATGAATTCTTTTGCCCTCTCGATTTTTTGTCCTAAGAAGGATGTGACAGTGGGGCTGAGTCGTTTTTCTATCATTCCCGGGTAAATGGAAAGCCAGCAGATAATCGTATCCGTCAAGCATATCCTTGGCCCATTGGCTGCAAGCTGCTTTGAATTTATCTTCGTCTGTTCCTGCGGGCATAGAAAGTATGACTCTTCTTGCGTGGCCTCTTTTGGACGTTCCTTCGCCCATTTCTGAAAGCAGCTTCCATTCATAGAGGACTTTTCGATATTCGGCTTTACCCTGCAAACTGTTTCCGCTCTGATCGATCAGCTCAATATCTCCGTTTCGCGCTATGTAATCGGCTGCTTTGATTGTGTGAAGATAGCTTTTTATGTTTGCCTGTCCGAACCGAAACATAACCTCGGCGCGCTTATCGACAACACCTTCGGCTTTAACTTTTGAGCTGAGAGCAGAAAATCTGAAGGCCGCAGTGTTTGAAACGTTCTCATATCCTTTGAAAATGCGTGCTTTTCGGGCACGCATCGGATCGGGAAAAAGATCGTCAAGAAACGGGTTCTTATTGGAGGCCATTATTGATTGCCTTTGCCTTATTGATTTCCTGCAAAATGAATTTTTGCTGGCTCTCAATAAAGGAACCCAAAGTGCTTTTGCCGGACTCAACGTCCCTAAGTTTTCTTTCAAAGACAGCAGTAAGGATCGGGTTGCGGACGAGTTCCGGCACGAGCTTCAGCAATTCAATCCCGTCAGAAGATGCGCAGATTTTTTTGCCTTTCGTCTCCAAATAACCTTTTCTTTTCAGTTCGCTGATAATCGCTGCTCTGGTTGCCGGTGTGCCGATCCCGTCACCTTCCTTCAGATATTTTTTATATTCCGGGTTGTCCACTACGGTATGAATTTTCTCCATAGCCGCAATCAGCGTGCCTTCGGTGAAATACGCGGGCGGCTTGGTAAGTTCGTTTTTCGTTTCAGTCTTTAGGACTTTTAAAATATCGCCGCTTTTTACTGAAGGAAGAATCTGGTCGGACTCGGTTTTATCGGAATCCGGGTCGGTTTGGTGTTCGTAAACAATCTTCCAACCGAGTGAGGTGACCGTCTTTCCTTTGCCGACAAACAGCTCGCTTCCTAGATCTAAGTCAATTGAACATGAATTAAATTGATGAACCGAGAAAAATTGAACCAAATATCGGCGTCCGATCAGTTCATAAATCTTTTTTTCCTTATCGTTTAAAGCTGCCCAATCAACCGGCAGCTGCGTCGGGATGATTCCGTGGTGCGCAGTGATCTTCTTATCGTTCCAAGTTTGAGACTTAATGGTCGGATCGGCTTTTAAGACCAACTCCCTGAGCTTGGGGCAAGTTTTCGCAATGGCTGCAAGGACTTTGGGCGCATCGGTAAACTGTGATTCCGGGAGGTATTGACAATCGCTTCTGGGATAGCTTGCGGCTTTATGTATTTCATACAGACTTTGACAGGTATCCAGTGTTTCCTGAGCAGAAAAACCGTATTTGTTACTTGCCTCAAGCTGAATGTCCGCCAGCGAAAATACCCGGGGCTGTGCCAGCCTTTTCGGCACGGTTTCCGTCTTTCTAACTGTAGCTGTTTTCGTCGGTTTAAGCTTGTCTGACAAACTTTTAGCGACCGCCGGATTCACCAGACGGCCTTCAGAGTCCAAACCTTCCTGTCGGTCGGACGGTTTCCAGAGCGCTGTAAAACTGCCGCGCCCTGTGGAAACTTCAGCTTTTAAAACAAAATAAGGGACAGCTTTAAAGTTTTTGATCGTTCTGTCTCTTTCGGCAACTAAGGCAAGTGTGGGGGTTTGAACGCGCCCCACGGCAATGAGTTTTCTTTCCTTAGCTCCGTGAGTAAGCGTTAAAGCCCGGGTCAGATTCATTCCCAGCAGCCAATCGGCTCTGGATCGGCCGAGCGCTGCAAGCTTCATTCCCTGAAATTGGCTATTCGGCTTAAGAGATTTCAAGCCTTTTTTAATGGACGCCGGATCTTGTGCGGAAACCCAGAAACGGCTGACGGGTTTTCGGCACTTGTAAAACTCTAAAATCTCGTCAACAAGGAGCTGTCCCTCCCTGTCCGGGTCTCCGCAATTAACAATGCTGTCGGCTTGGCTCAGAAGTAATTTTATGGTTCTGAGTTGTGCCTTAACGCCTTTGTCCGGTTTTACGTTGAGTTTCCAAACAGAAGGGAAAATCGGCAAATCCTGCATACGCCAAATTTTTCCGCCTTTCTTGGTGACTGGAACGTCATCAGGCGTGTAAGCATCGGGGCCCGCCTGTTCCAACAGGTGGCCGAAGCACCAAGTGACGGTATTGCCGCCTTTGCATTCGTTAAAACCGGCTCCCTTTTTTACAATTCCCAACTCTGCACAAATGGCCTTGGCAACAGAGGGTTTTTCCGCAATCCACAATTGCATAGCGACTACCTTTCAATATCAATGGTTCTGATTTTTTGTGATGGTTTTTGAAATTGGTACGGATTGGATAACGGCTGCGTCAGATAATTCAGCATCGAACTCTGAATATATTTCTGTTGATAATTGGGTAAATCCTTGTAAGTTTGTAGAGCTGCTGTCTGAAAGGCGGCCTTAGCTTCTTTGTTGTCCGGACTTTTATCTTTCTTTACCGGAGGCTCTGCCGTCAGTCCTAAAGATTTATCAATGCCGAATAAATAATCCTTTATTTTTTCTGCGTCTGCGCACGCCCGGAATAATTCTTTAGGGTCTTTTTTAAGAACATCGATCCAGTTGTTGACGTATGCAGCGCTGTTCTGGGCCTTGTGTTTGATGCCTAAACCGCCGCACACCATCATTGAAGATATTTCAGCCCTAAGTTCTTCTCTTGCATAATCCGGAGTACCGAACTTATTCAGTATCGGTCTGTTCAGACGTGAACTGTGGCCTGTCCAATGACCGAGTTCATGCAGCGCCGTTGCATAAAAACCTTCAGCATCTTTGAATTGAGTTCTCAGAGGAAGAACGATTTTGTCCAAGGCCGGAACATAGTAGGACTGATTTTGTTTGATTTCTTCGATCTTGGCGCCCGACTTGTCAAGAATACGTTCGGCAGCTTCCAACGGAGTCCATTCGTGTACCGGTGTCTCAAATTTCTTGAGATTCAGATTTTCACATTGCTCGGAATTAAAAACGACAAACGGACAGGGAATGAGGCGTTCTACCGTTTTATCCTCATCTTTTTCGTCCTTTTCCACTAAGTGCTTCCAGAAGATGCACTTGGTGCCGTGTTCTCCCTTTTTTACTTTCCCGCCGAGCTCCTGTACCTGACGAAACGTGAGCCACCGATTGTCTCCGTACCCTTGGCTTATTCTGACAGTCATCAGCAGCAGCGCATTGGTACCCCGGTAGGGAGCATCGGTAACGGCACTGACAGGCACGACATTGGCTGCGTTATCCCAGTCTTGCTGCCACGGTGCCGTTCCTTTTTTCATCTCTTCAATGAAGTAATCAGCGACGGATCGAACGTATGCATTGTATTTTTCGTTCATAGCCGCTCCCCGTTATTGGAAAAGCTCGGTCGTGTGAAACAATCCAGTGCGAAATCTTCAAAGAGTTTGTCCTTGTCCTCTTCGCGCAAAGAAGTTTCTTCACAAGCGCCGTAGTCCTCGGCTTCCTTTTTACTCATGGAAAAATTTTTGGCGGCTTTGTCTTCGCAAAATTTTCTGATGAGAATATTTACGGTGAGTTTTATGGTTTCTCGGTTGGTTGTTTTCATGGTGGTTCCTCGGAACCGTCCGCTTTAACGGACGGTCTTATATTCAGAGCTCTTTAGCGTTCAGCTTCCGGTTCTTTTGCTTTGGGACGACAATAATCAATCGTCAGACCGGGTTGATTCAAAGAAACAGCAAGTCCTTTTGCAGTCAAAACGTTCTCCTGCATCTGTTTCCCGTTCTTGCCGGTAAATTCACGAGTTGAGACATCCCCACGAACTTCGAGCATCATTCCTTCTTTGATGCCCGCTGCCATTCTTTTTGCCGAGCTTTCTTTGCCGTAGTAACGGACACTGAAAAACTCCGTCCCGTCTTTGTCCTGTTGAAAGGAGCCGTCTTTTTGCTTCACGAAATGAGGCTTATAGGCTTTAAACTCCAAGACGGAAGTTTCTTTACCGGCATTGGGGCCGGATTTGGGAACGATTTGCGAAACCGTTGGTTCTTTGAAAACAACGACGGTATTACTGAAGGCTTTGTATTCAGTCATTTTTTCTCCTTTAAGAGTTGCTACCCGCTTTTGTTAGGAAATTTTTCTTCGCGAAGCAAGCGGATTCTTCGCGACTTTCCGATAAGCGTTTCTAATTTTTTGTACGTGTCTGAAATATTCTTTCTGTTTGTCTCCTTCGTCCTTGGACGTCGGAGTTTCGCTGCCGGTAAGTTCGGTCTTTTGTTCAACCGGAAAAGCTTCCTGATCAGACGCTTCGGAAACTTTTTGTTCCTTCAGCTGCAATTTGATTTGTGAAATCAAAGAGGCCGCAAAGTCCGCACAGCGTTTTTCGTCCCAGTCGGCAGTCACATCGGCTGTGATGTTGGCAGTAATGTCCGTAACGTTTTGCGCTGTCGTCTGAGTTTCTTCCGGCTCCGTGTCCGGCTCGGTTATTTCACTTAAATGCGTTTCTTCTATGTCCGCGTGAATGGCAATGGATTCAACCTTGTTTCCCGAATCCGACTCATCGGAAAATTCTTCAAGAGAAGCCAAAAGTGCGGAATCGGATTCTTCCGAACTTTCGGAGGTTTCGTCTTCCGTGTTGCTTTCCGAGGTTGGGCTGACGTTTGCTTCTTCTTCAGTCAAGTCGGACAAAATCTGCCGGGCGTTTCCGGTGCCGGATGCTGCATCATTCATTTGACGCAGAACGTCGGTCTGAGCCGATGCAGAAGCCGCGCTGATCCCATCAAGAGCATCAAAATTGGAAATCGACTTTTTGACAATCTCGTTGGAGATCAGATTTTCAATGTAGCAATTAACCTGATCTTCGGACCACTGGTTGTCAGGTACCGATTTCATATCGTCCGGCAGTTCGGTATTACCGGTGACAATACGGCTTGCTGCATTCGTTTCATTTAAGTCTGATGCTGAGGCGGTTTTTATCCGCTGCTCCATTTGTGCAACGAAAAGTTCAACGTCCTGCTGCGGAATCTCTGGAACCGCCCAATTCGCTCTTTGCCTAAAAGCGGGGTCGAGGTAATACTTAATCTTCTGACAGAAAATGGGCTTGGTATTTTCGAGCGTTACTATTTCATTGTCTTTGCCGAGCTCCCGGATTTCCTGCGGAAGCATCAGGGCACGCTTCTGATCGGATTCACTGGTGGAGTTGCCGCCCTTACTGTGGGACTTGGACTTCGATTTAACGGTCTCATATCCCAGCATTTCAGAGTATTCATTGGCATCCGATTGAGTGGCCGGGCTCGGGGCGTACATAATCATCAAAGCGTGGTTCGACAGAAGCGTTACGGCACCGGCTTTGCCGTAAACATCCTCAAGCTGCGACTTGTTTTGAATGATGGTCAAGAGTCTCATGTTGTAACCGGCCATATAAGAAACGGCCTGTTTAATCATGTTCACCGTGCCGATGGACGTCATCTCGTCCAAAAGAACAAGGCATTGGTACTTGAGCGTTTTGTCCTGAGAGGGCAGTTTACGGGTGTTCAGGTTTAAGAGCTGATCGAAGAAGAGGTTGATGAGCACCCGGGCGTCTTTGAGTTTTGTCGGCTCGATCTTGAAATAAATGCTCATTCGTCTGCGCCGGACTTCTCTTAAATCGAAGTCCGAGGCGCTCGTTGCCAAATCCACCTTCGGATTTTGGAAGGACAAAAGCGCGGTATTGAATGTCGCGATAATACCTGCAAGCGTATTGTCCGAGTTGCTCAATACTCGGTTGAGCGCATCAACGCAGTTGTTTGAGTAGGGATGCCCGGCATCCTGAGCTTCTTTTAATTTTCCTAAGAGATGTTCTTTTACCGGTTTTCCTTTGCCGGAAGCCTGTCTGAGAATTTCTCCCAGCGTATGAGGTAGTCCCGGTGTTTCCAGAACGAACAGAGTTACGCCGCGAAAGAAGTCTTTAGCATTTTCACTCCAAAATTTGTCGTTGTTGTTTTCTCCCGAATAAAGCGCCTGACCGATGGCGTCAATGTCACCCAGCCGTTCGGCAGGACTGCTGCTGATGTAATCCAGCGGGTTGTAGCGATGTGTTTTTTCGTCGTCCGCGTAAGGAGAAAACAAATAGACGTCCTGTCCGCACGCTTTCCTGAAGCCGGAGGTGATGTCAAAGTTTTCACCCTTAATATCGAGAACGACCAGAGAATCGGAATAGTTGAGGCAATTCGGAACAACAATACCGACGCCCTTACCGCTTCGGGTAGGCGCAGCAAGCAGAACAAACTGGTATCCGGCGTACGTCAGATAGTTGTTTTTGTACATTCCGACCAGAATGGTTTTATCAAGACCGCCCGGAGGATCAATCAGGCCGGATTTTTTTACTTCGCCGAGATTGGCAAATCTTGCCGCCCCGTGCAGAGCACGTTTGTCTCGATTAATCACGATTCCAATGCCGACACCGACCAGCGCAATCCACGGCAGGAAAAGGCACGCATGGACTGCTAGGCGCACTGCTTTGTCGGGAGCGTGGCGGTACATCATAAAGTATTGGATGATCGTCCACGGACGGCACGCTTCAAGCGGAAGATTAAAGATCCGCATGAATACGAAGCTGCTGACAAAAAGAATCACGAGTACGCACAGCAGGACGGCAAAAACTGCAAAGAGGACTTTCAGAAGCGTCTTAGAGGTTTTCATTCTTTTTCTCCTCAGTATGAGGGTTGAAGAAAAGCTCAGTGATATGACGTCCGAAAGTTCTGTTTCGATGTACGTGAACAATCACGTCGATAACCTGATGCAAAAGCTGCTGAATGACTGGATAAGGAAGCTCGCGTCCCGTTGAGGACTGAAGAACTTTAAGCGCTAAATAGTCAAACACCTGTCCGCAGCTTCCGGCATGGCAGCTGGTAATAGAGCCGGAATGCCCGGAGAGGCACACATTCAGAAAGTCGAAAGTCTCTCCCCCGCGCAGCTCGGCAAGCAGAATGCGGTCGGGCTTCATTCTGAGACACGAACGCATTAGGCTTGCAGCGGTAACCGTTGATTTATCCGTAGCTTCCGAAGGGTAGAAGAGGTTGACTTGGTTTTCGTGCTTTGGGAGCCCGTAAAGAAGTTCCGGCACGTCTTCAATCGTAATGATTCTCTGATCCGTCGGAATATGCTGCATCAGAGCTTTCATAAACGTGGTTTTGCCGGAACCGGTTTCTCCGGCAATAACTATTGTTTTGCCGGTTTCCACGCAGCGCTTTAAAAATTCCGCCCGGAGAAGGTTAAGAGTGTCCGGTGCTTTATCGGTGTCAAAGGTTCCTTTGTAAAGGGCAGATAATTCCTCATTTATCGGGTCAAGAGAGTCTTTGGGGCGGATGTGAGAGAAATATCCGTTCTGAATGTAAGAATCCAGTCCGATAACGTCCTTCGAGATTTTTCTGACCGTAAGGCTGATGGTCCCATTCTTGCACGCTGGAGGCATCACGAACTGGGCTCGTTCGCCGTCCGGTAATTCCACGGAGAGCACCGGATGAGCAGAGTCGAGGGTTTTGTTTTCTCCTCCGTAAACAGCGCAGACGTTTCCGAGCTTGGCAAGATAATCGTAGGTGAAATTTATGTCTTCATAACGCCTCCACCCGGAAGACTCTTTCCACCCAGACGAAGCCGGGACGATTTACGGCAATTTCCGTTATATCGCCGCGGTCAAGGTACTTTTGCAATCCTTTTTGAAGCTGGACGCGTACCGTCAGGTCTTTTTCAACGGGAGAACTCATACGGAACCTCCGCATGAGAATTGAATTTCCGCCAATAACAATGAATTGGGATCAATCCTTTTGTTTAAAGGAAAGAGAAAAGCGGAATAAAAGGAAGAAGTTAAAAGGCATTCTCCCGCCAAAGCCGTGATTGACATATTTTTCTGCGAGTGGAACAAGAGGTTTGGCGGGACACTTGCAGACTCACTTTCTATTGTAGCAAAATAGCACTAAATTAAGTGGCTACGGGGAAAACGGCGGCTTAAAATAGCTGGCGGGCGTCTGTTGGTCGGTTGACCGGTTTGACAACGTGCTGAGCTTTCAGCTCTAGCAACCACTTGGGCCGGGTGTTCCCGGACGGACGCCTCAGTCTTATTTATTCTTTCTTGTTTTTCTTGGCTTTTGATTTTTTAATTTTATAGATGCCGTAAACGGTGAAGCAGCAAACCATAACGAAAAGGTAAATTCCTAAATTTGAAATCACGGCATCATACAGAGCCGCTTCAAACGAACCGTCTGGCTCGGTAGCCAAAGCATTCCCGCAAACAGCCGGAAGCACAAAAAAAGTAAGGTATTTAGACAAGCTTAAAAAATTAATCATAGATAACTCCTTGAAATTAAAAAGTTCTTTATTCCTCGGTGGAACAAGTGCCGATTTGCTATCTTTCGGCACCCTTATCTTTAGGTTTCGGTACATCGGGCAGCGGTTTTCCGCTTTTTTCTAGTTCTGAAAATTTTTTATATAGACGCACAACTTCTTCGGAAGCATCTTCTATCGAAGGGTACTTGGTAGACAATGCCTCTACATGAAGTTTTAAAATCTTCTTTCCTTGTTCACTTAATTGAAAAGGAAGGGAGTTTTGAACAATCTGCCTCCTTGTTGCTTCAAATATCGCCACAACATTCGGAGATAATTTTTGGTAGGCAGCTTGGTTTGAAATAATCTTTTCCAAACTTTGTAAATTAGTGGTTAGTCCTTGAGAATTAAGCTAAAAATCATCAGCTGCAATTTCAAAATTTAAAAATAAGAGCTGTCTATTTCTTGTAGAAAGAGGAAACTTGTTTTTCTCCAAAACCTCTTTAAAGTTATTCGCAAATTTTCGAAATAGAAACTGGTTGACGTAAAGTTGTCTTACGCTGCTTTGATATACTCCGTCCAATCCGAATTCTTCTAACGAGACATTATCAAAATATTTTTTTCCATCGGCCCTTATGTACCCAGAAAGAAGCCTATATAAGGGGATAGACTTAATATTTTCGTTTACAATAGAACTGTAGCGTTCGTTGGTTGGTTGACCGGTTTTTTGCAAAGTGCCTTTAGAGGCCACCTCTTGGGCCGGGGGTTCCCAGACGAACGCTTTTTCATATCTCTGGATGCTTATTCCGTCTATGGAATGGACCATTTTTCGTTCGTGATCTCGTTCTACATAATCACGGACTGTCAGTTCAACTCTAAATAAATCACCTTCAATTATTGCAGGAACCGCGAAAATGTGAATTGCTTGCACTTTCTCGTTTTCATGCAAGAGATCACAGTGAGACTCAATGTGGAGGGAGGAGGAAGCAATCTCTTTTGCATTTTTAAAAATTGCTTTAACAATTGGGGAGTTGAGGTCCTTCCTAAACACGTTTTTTTTTGCGTCACTCCGTGACGCTTGCAGAAGAAAGCCAGTGTCTTGGTTTATTACACCATTTTTTAAATTAGAACTCAGCCTGTCTATTACATCTTTTTTGCTTTCGATGTCACTATCAGGGTTGATGAAGAGAACCTTTACCGTTTCAGTACGGCTTATCCTTTGCGGTCCAAAAAACCAAGGTTTTTCATTTTTATCAAATTCTGAAGGCATTGATACGTTTTTTAAATGGTAACGGGTTATTTTCTGAAGATCATCCTTAAGAAAGGACACGGACTCTTTAAACCAGAAGCTTGGGAGTTTTTTTATTTTCCAAATTTTTCATCTCTCTGCCTCTTTCTCCTTTGCGGTTGTCTTCGGCACTTCCGGTAGCGGCTTCCCGGCTTGTTCCAGTTCAGTAAACCGTCTGTAGAGCCCCTTGATTTCAGCTTCAGCGTCCGAAAGCTTGGAATACTTAGACGACAAAGCCTGAACGTGCTTGGCAAGAATCTCTCGGCCCTTCGGACTTAATTCATGCTCCTGCGGCATCTTCGAGATTTCTTTGACGTTCGCTTTGGCTATCGTCGCGAGATCAAGCGCTGAGAGCTTGCTGGTATCTCTGACGGCGTGCTCGACTAGCCAGACATTGACTGTAGATTTAACGTCGTTAAACCATCGGACGACAGCCGGAGCTCGGGACTGAGCTTTTGCCGCTTCTTCGACAAGATATCCGCAGACTTCTTCCCGGTAATCAAAGGAACTGCGGGAGATTCTGCTTTCCTGAAGACGGTTCTCAACGGTCTTCATCAAAGGATCTTCAGCTTTTAATCCGGTTTCATAGAGGTTGACAGCCGTGTCAATCAGTTTCCGGGTCTTAGCTCTTAAGTCGGAGTCGGCAGCCATATGAACGCCGACCTCATGCAGCATAACCGCGCAAGCGGTCCCCGGTTTGAGGTTGTCGGCAATGAGAAATGTCCGGTGATTTACCTTATCGTGGAATCCGAGAATCCGTGTCGGATCTTGCGGAAGCGCAATAGTCGAGAATCCCTGCTTTTTCTCCTGCTCAATCGAAGCAACGGTAAGTGCTTCGTATTCGGTTTGTGCCAGATAAAAGCGGTTGTTGTTGACGAGATTAACGAGACCTTCTTTCCCGAATGCTTTAATTAAGGCCTCTCGGATCTCGGCCTTGGGCGTCTTCGGACTTTCCTGATTGGCCTTGGAGAAGAGAGCAACGCCCTTATCCGTTTCTTTGGTTTTAATGACCTTGAAAATTCTCTTGAATCCGTTCGTTACTTTCTCAACGTCTTTTCCGTCTAAGTAAGGATAAAAACCTTCTTTGCCGAGAGTTTTTTCAGTGTAGGCACCGTTTGTAAGGAAGTCGTTTGTTATGCCGATTTCCTTGCAGCGCAGCTCGACAAAACCCTCAAAGCTGCGGGCGGCTTCCTCAGCTTTGGAATGCCAATAGTCGCTCTTGCGCGTCATACGTTTGTGCATATTGCTGTCTCGGATGGCATTGATGGTTTCGGCCCATGCATCATGAAGCGGGTAGCGGATAACATTGTTTTGGCCGACTTCTTTAACGTTAATGTCTTTTCGGGTGAACTCAAACATCATCTTTTTGTTGGCTGAGTTCGAGCGCTCCTGATAATTCACTTCAATGCTGAAGGAATCGGTATCACCTTGAGCGCATTTAATCGCGGCGTCAAAGTTTTTTGAATCGTTTTTTATTAAATACTCCACTTGAGCCGGAATCCATTTTGCAGAACGGTATACCGATTCGGCACGCTTGAAGATTTCTCTTTTTGCGTCTTCCGTAAGCTGAACGGTGATCGAAGAGTCTACCTGTTGACTCAAGTAGCGCCTTTCCGGGTCTTGAATCTCCTTGTAATTTGTTCTCATCAGGTAGTGATCAAGGGCATGGAACCACTCGTGCGCTAGGCTTGAGTAGCCCTTGGTTTTGGTGAGATTGATAACGCGGTTCGCCACTTCATAATGCGCCGAAGCTGCTCCGTGACCGCGAGAGCCGAAGGCAAGCCCTAAACCACCGTCCAAAGCAACGGCCTTCGGAGGAATGTCCAATATCTTTGAGAGATCCATGAGGGAATCGTAGGCATTGTTAAGCATCCATTGCCGCTCGCGCCCGTTTTTGCCTTGTTTGACCCAGTTCCCGAACTCAACGCCTCGGAATCCGAATGTCTCTTGGAACATTTCCGGCGTTGCGTCTTTACCTTGACGGTAATCCGGGCCCGCTCGATCTCTGATCGGGTTTCCGCTTCTCCAATCCTTTTCGCTTCTGGAAAATTCTTCTCTGAAAGCCCGGTATTTTCCTTCCAGCTCCGCTCTGTGTTCGTTAACATATTTCCAGAAGGCGTCATCGGATTCAAAAGAAATCTTGTCGGTAAGCTGGAACTCAATCGAACCGGATTTTCCGTACACCTCGTAAGTATGAGTCTTGCGCATACCGCGTCCGTAGAGCTTTACGGGTAATTCAGGTTTGGGCTTGGATTCCAGAGTTTTTTCGGCTTGGCCCGGTGCTTTAAGCAGTTTTCCGAAAGTTGCATTAAGCTGCTTTTCAATATTTGCCTCAAATTCTTTCTCAGTGTGACCGACCGCTACTGCATAGTAGGGGAAAAGCCTCCCCTCAGAGTCTTTTAGACATAAGTGTTCGTTGTCGGATCTTCCAGGCAAAGTGCATTGGAACCGGTAAGAATTGATGTCGGAGTCGTCAGACAGTTTATAGGCATTCCACATACAAATGCCCTTTGCGTTTCCGACGCTGTTTGCACTGATAAAAGGCCAATACTTCGGAGAAATGTGGGAGAAGATTTCATATTTATCCCGTGCTTCATAAAAACGATCAAACGCAGCGATTTCTGCTTCCGGGGCAAGCTCTCCGGTTACAACCTGACGATGCAGGGCAATAGCGGTCGAAGCAATGTACTTGTAACGCCCGTATTTGCTTGAGCTTTTCGGAGGTCGCCGTCCGTTCAATGAAGCTCTGACAATCCAAAGACAAGCCGCTGCTTTCGGATTTTGCTTATGCAGATCGAAAACGGCCTCTTTAGGCCAGACTCTATCCAGCGACTCTGTAGCCAGCCGTTCTTCAATCTCATCCTGAGATGCAGTGAGAAATTGGTAAGGGTCGCCTTTTTTGTGAACCGATCTTCCTTTTCTCGTGTTGTTGAGGTCTTCTCCGAAGTCTTCCAGTTTTCGGCTGCCGTCTTTGTTAAATTGAAATTTCAAAATATCTGCATCCTTAAATGCAGCTGATGCAGCTATTTTCTCCGGTTTCTTAACTTGTTCGGTGGGAGGCGCGAAAAAATCAAATTCAAGCTGTTCGGGCAATAATCGGGCCATGCTATCTCTCCATTTCTTTCCGGTCGGGTTTACTGAGGTTTGAATCAATGGCGCGTTCCTCGGGCTTTAAAACAATTCCCCGGCGTTCTGCGTCCACAAAAACATCGGCGAGTTTTGCCCTGAAGATTTCTTTCATGCGCGGATGCTCTTTAAATTCAGGACGCGATACATGAGATTCATAAACTTGTTTAAAGGTTTCGGCATTTTCCGAGGAAAGTTCCGATAGCTTCTCATCGGTTTCTCTTCGCTGCTCTTCCTCCCGGACGGCCTCTTTATTGTCCAAACTGATTGCCATCTTCTCCTCCTGTTCTTATTGTTTTTCCCGGTCGCGGGCGGGCTGCTTGACCTGAATGATCGTTTGATTTCTGCTCGGGGCGTCCATTGAATATTCATTAAGGCCGACGGTAATACCTTTTTTCTGGGCCGCTACAAAGACACTGAGAAGTTGTTTTTCCAGCGCCTTTTGCAATCTAGGGTGCTTTTGAAGTTCTTCGGTCGCAACATAAGCTTCAAACAGGACGTCGAATACCTTTCTGTTTTCCGGTGTTAAAACTGCTTTGGACTGGTTGCGCTCGGTCTCAATGGCCTTCCATCGCTCTTCGGCTTTTTCCCGGATGTCCCGCTCCAAAACATCTGCCATGCTGAGATCCTTCTCTTTTACCTGAAGTTTGATTTCTTTTTTCGGTTCTTCAAGCAGCCGCAGCGTTTGTTCTATCGGAGCAGTCACGCTTTCTCTCCAGAAAAGTTCATCCTCTTTAGCGCCTTGAAAAACTTTCTCCTGAGATAATTTCTCTGGAAGTTCTTCCAGAGCATCTTTAATGTCCTCCTTGTCGTCCACGTTTAATTGAGAAAGATCGAATACGCCGCTCCATGTTTTTGTTTGTTCGTTCCAGTTTCCGAATGATTTCACTGAATCTCCGGCTTCGTGGAGGTGAAACCTCAAGGAGCCGTAATAACACACCTCATTCCTGCGAAACTCCGGAGCACAGTAATATTTATCGTCTTCAATTTCTCCGTTTTTCCTATTGAGAAAGGCCCCGAACTTTGTTATCAGAGCCGAGTCCAGCAGATCAATTCTGCCCGAGTCTTCTTTCGGATCAAGCACAAAGGACGTCGGCGTTATCTGAGTCAAATAATCCATTTCCTCTTCATCAAGCGGGTTGGTCCATGGAATGTTGTCGTACTCGATATCAACGCCGAAAAGGGGTTTGACTTCCTTCCCGGACTTGCAGTCTTGTAGATACTCGGTACGCCATTGGCTCTGTCTGGCTTCGTCCAAATCGTGCTCAAGCGCATCAATCTTTTTGATCGTTTCCTTCTTTACCGCCAGTACCGTGACGCATTCGGTTTCTTTCTCTCCGCCGAAAGGTTTGCAAATTTGAGTTTCCAGCGGATTCTCAAATCTCAGCACCTCATACTCGGCGAGAAACTTTTCGGCTGCCTTAGCGTCCAGCGGACGGACGTCCGTGCCGGGGTCGATCAGCTGCTGCATGAGTCGCTTTTCAATAACGACCGGTACGGCATATTCGATTTTTTCTTCGTAGTTCATTTTGTTTAACCTTTAACGTTCGAGATCTTGGGATTTCTTCTCAGGCTCTTCCTTGTGCCGCAGATCGAGTCGGATACCTGCTTTTTCTGCTGCTTTGAATTTTTCTTCCAGCCTGTTTTTCAGAGCTTCCGACAGTTACGGATGCTCCTGAAATTCCCGGCTTTTTTTTGAAAAACTGCCGACAATCTTTTCAATGCTTTCTGCTGTTTCCAGTTCTTGCACTCGGTAATAGACCTCTTCGGCAAGCACTATCTCTCTCGGCTTAACCATCACTCCAATGCATTCAGCATTTTTACCGGTGACGGCACGTTTCGCGAATAAACGCTCTGAAGGATTAACGCCGATAAAGCTGTTTTGACGGATAAACTGATATGGCAGTTTTTCACCGTCTCTCAGAAGAAGCTCCGCTTCAGCAAGTTGAGCGACAATCCGTCTGTCAACCATGACCGTTTCCGCCCCGAGCGCTTTTAAGTTAAAGTCCATGAGACACCTCCGGGCAGAAGATGTTGAGGCTTGAGGCGGTTTTTACGGCAGAAAAGAGAAGTTTTTTAGAAAAGGGAAATGACAGGATGACCTGCGGGACTTCCCGACAGGCATGAGGCCCGGCTGCATTAAAGAAGTTCATAACGCTTTAATCAAAAAATCTTGGCGGGACTTCTTGTGCAGACGTTTACGAACTGATCGTTAAACTTGATTTTGTTAATTATTTCACGTTTTTAGCGGACTTGTTGGAAGAATCGGTTTGCTGCTTAATCTCTGAAACGCACAAGGCCGACCCTTACGGAAATTGACGGGTGTCAAACGTATGGATAAAATACATACAAAGAAGTAAGTCTGCAACGAGTGTGCAGATTTGGTTATGAGGTGCTTGAGGGTGCTAAGAAGCCTTGAAGCACGGAGCCTTCGGGAAGGGTTCGGTGACGTTACCTCAACTTAGCTAGGCTGAAAGCCGAAATAAAACACCATCAAGGCCCGCACTGTGCGGGTCTTATTTTTAGCGCGATTATGGACCTGCTTTGTCAAATTGCAAATAGTTTTCTGCACCTGACTCGTTTTTCTTACAGATTTGTATTAGGAAAGAAGGGGCGCAAAGTGGACATAGATCTTCGCTTCGACCGTGGACATTTTCACCATCTTGCCGGATTCCAGTACCTTCGGGATATTGACTTCATCAGAACAGCAGAAAGAGAGGCTGTGTTTCTTGCAGTTCTGGAAGAAAGAATAACAATGGCTTTGTTGGAAAAGAGTCCGAATTTTCAAAAGATCTCGCCTCGACTGACCGTTCTTAATAATTTGGAAAATTACTTGGATAGTGATCAATTGATATTTCGCTACCTTGAAGAAAAAAGCTTTTCAAAAATCAAAGCCGACTATCTTCTGGAGAATCATCTTAACGACTCCGTGTCTTACCTCTTTATTGCAAAAAACAATAATTGCTTTGTGGGGATCTCTCTGTTTGAGAAAGGTGCTCAGAATTATTCAAAAGGAATGCCCAAGTACACAATCCTTGAAAAAGAGAAAATCGAGCTGAAATATAACGAGGATTAACGCCGCCTCATCTATACATATTGAGAAAACGGCCCACGGATTGCCGTCCGGAGCCGTCTTAGAAGTTGGGATCATGTTTTGATTTACTGTTTACGCCGAATAAAAATTTTTTCGTGCGAAAAATAAACATAATCAAAGTCGAGGAACTTTCCAACGTGCAATTTATTCATAATGAAAAAAACCACTGCGATTGCTAAGCAAACCTCTACCAAGCAGAGTAACCAAAAGTTTGGAATAAAAAGAGGCGGAACTTCAATATCAATTAACGAAACTATCCAAGCCACTAGTTTTAAAATCAACGAAATCGACCAAACTGCGGTAATTGCAATACAACAGGATAAAAACCACTTTTTAGTAATTTGATCTTTAGAAATCTTTTGAATATTTTCCATAATGCGCGAAACTGAGTTGGTTACCTCCCTTTCATTCAAGCTGGTTGGTTTTTTGCTCGGTTTTCCTATAAGTGCAATTTTTGCAACATAAGAGCCGCCGAAGAGATTCTCATCAAAATGCATCTCCAAAGCGGCATTAGCTCCAACCTCATCTCTAAGGAAGTGAGCTAACCTGAGCTTTGCTTCGGCAGGATCATTCGTTTGGGACCTGACGATGATGTCGTATGGAAATATCTCTAAGACAATAAAACCATCGGTAACGTCGTTCTCAAAAATAAATACTTTTTTGGGGATTGTGTAGTTGGTGTCTGTCATTTTGATTTTGTGATAAAGACCCGAGTGCGTTAGTCCCCGGGCCTGTGTTTGAGTTTTTATCGGCTTATGGGCTTCAGCTGATAAACCTTGGAGAAGTCCACGTCTCTTGCTACAAAGATGCCGACTCGTTCGCCCTGATTCTTTGTGAGCGTCGGAGGAATGTTGCCTGACTGACGCATAGCTTCCTGAATGATTTGATTCATTCCGTCTTCACTGTTCTGGTAGTAATTTACGCCGCCGTTGTTTTCCGTTTGTTTGGTCATCGCGAAGTCAAAACCGTCTTGAATCAGAGTAAAGAGCAGTGCGTTTCCGAAGCGAGCCCACCAATGGAAGTCAATTTCTCCGGCCATGCCCGAACCTCCAAGAGCATCGGTTGCCGGACTGTCGATATTGACACGCACGCCTTTAGGCGTCTGAATTTGCGTCCATAGAACGAAAATTCGGTTCAATCCGTTTTCAACGGCACCTTTGTATTCTCCGATAGCTTTTGAACCGCGCTCAATCAGGAGCACCCGACCGTTTGCGCTGTAAACGTCACGGGGGATGACGCACGAAGTCATGCCGGGAACCGTCGTATCAAGCTTGGTTTCCAAAACACAGTCTATGAACGTACCTTTAGGAAGAAGCAGATTTCTGTCCGGCATCATGACGGCACTGGTCGGAGGAGTTGAAACGCTTGAGAGCAGTCCGCCTAATTTTCCGCCGGAAGATCGCCCGGAACCGGAGTCGTAGCCCTCTTCACGGAGAGTGGCTGCAAATCCCTTTCCCTCATTTTCCTCCGCTCCCTGTAGAGCTCCTCCCTCGGCCATCATGGGAGCCATGTTTCTCTTTTCTGCGAGCGTCGGTTCCGGTTTTTCTTTGGTGCTGCTGACCATCGGACCGTTTCCCGTTTGCTTCATTTGTATCGCCGGAGGCTGCTGAATAAGCTCGGAGTCTTTTTCAGGCTTCGGCTCAACTGGTTCTTTGACCACCACCTGAGTCGGCTGCGGCTCAGGCGGCTGAATTTGCGAGAGGGGAGGAAGCGTGAGCGTGCGCCCGGAAAACATCGGGGTCGCTTGCTCCTGCGGCTTCGGAGGAGTATTTCTTGCTGAATGCTTCTGATAGAAACCGAAGGCAATGCAGACAAGCATAAGAACGACTAGTGCTGCCATCAAAGCCAAATTTCTGTTTTTGACTGGTGATGTCTTTTTACCCGCAACGCTCGGTATTCCGATTTCAGCCGGATTGGGTTGAGAACCGGCAATCTGCGGTGTTGTGTTTTCATTCATTTAGTTCACCTCTTTGACGAGTTCTCGTTTCAGTCCGGGCACCGACACACCCGAGTCGTTCGGAGCTCCGCCGCCGCTGTAGGTTTCGTTGTAAATGCCGACGACAGCTTGTCCGGCTCGAAGTCTCAGTTCTCTGTAAACGCCGTGAACAACGAGCCAGTCGCCTTTGATGTGAGAGTTAAGCAGTGTTTCCTCTTCGTTCTCAGAGACCCTGTATACAGCCGGAAAGTCGGTGTGCCGGTCAAACTTCAGGTACGTGAACCTTCCGTTGTCAAACACTTCCAGAGGAGCGATTTCTTTTGAAAGAGGAGAGGAGCCGAAATTTTCGCTGTAAAACTTATTAACTTCGGATCGGTTCTCGGAATCGGTCTTATCGGAGATCTCTTTATCCGATTGATTAAGCAGCGAGTCAACGGTCTTCTTGTTCGCATTTTCCTGAGCTTTGACTGCTTCTTCCAGCGGATACCGGAAGGTCAGGCTGTAGGTTGCCTTGGCTCTGGAACCGGGATGCACATCAAAGAGATACGTATGTTTATCCGTCACAATCACAAGATTGGTCGCTCCGTCGAAATCTTTAGGTTTAAGAAAGAAATTATTGCCTCGGGCTTGAAACTCCCAAGCGGTTGAATACCCGGAACCGAAATCGCGAATCTTTTCTCCGGGAGAAAATGTGATGGTTGTAATCAGCCCGTTTGCGGCCCGGATCGGATACACCTGACCGGGTTTGTAGTCTGTGTACATCACTCGTGCGTCATATTGACTTGCTGTCGGACGCTCAAGGGCATTAACTGAAAGTCCGCAGCCGAGGAAAGATGCAGCCAGCAAGAGACAGCAAAGACTTTTTCTCATGGCGCGGCTCCCTCAATGATCGGGTCAACTCGGTAGCTTGTGACCGTGAAACCAAATGGGTTTACAAGCCTCTGTGCCTCTTCCATCGAATAATTCGGGTTGTATTCATATCCGATGGTTGCACGCCAAGAGTTTCTTGCTTCTTCATTGTTGCTGTACGTATCAACAAGGCGTTTGGTAAATCGGACGGTTGCGATCCCGTTTCCGTTGGGAACGACGGACTCAACATTGCAGATGATCTTCTTTTTGTCTTTAAGAAGGTTCTGAAGGGATTTCTTATTGTCCAGCCCGTACTGGTGGTCATAGGGATTGAATACTTCAGGAACGCTCATCAGGCGGACTCGCGCATGGTCGTTTTCCAGCGTGCGGTAGTCGTAGCTTTCGTGGCTCTGCGTGTACAGGTTGAGCCAATACTTATCCATCATCTCATCAACGGGGATGTTTTGCGGATCTCGGATGTCGATCACCCGGGTCGTCCCGTTGCTTTTATCCAGCTCGACAATAAAAGGATAGGCTTCCTTTTTCACCGCGATCACAATGCAGATAATGCTCACCAGCACTAATAGGCACCCCATGATCTTGGCGGCTGTCCAACCGGCTTTGGCCTGTTTTTCCTTCAGCGCCATACGCTCAACAGTCCAATCCAGAGCTTCCTTGTAGGGATAAGCCGGTTTGTTCACGGTTTCTTTGGCTGCTGAAGGAGCGGCTTCTGCTTGGGGCGTTGGTTTCTTTTTCTTGAAAAACATATTGTTTCCTATCTGTATAATATTCGTTATCTAAAAATTATCTTTTAGGAGAAAGATATGGCTTCTTTGACATTACGAAGAGTCGGGGGATCGGTAGTAGCCACATTTCCCAAGGCTTTACTTGAACTTTTGAACGCAACAGAAGGCGACACCGTTGAATATACGTTTGACGACGGCAAGCTGATTATTGAGTCCAAACAAAAGAAACGCAGAAAACTTCCGAAATATGATCTCAGCCAACTCCTCGAGGAGCACAAACAGATCATGCCCTTGCTGGAAGAAGAGTATGAAATTTGGGGAAAAGATAAACGTAAGGGCACCGAATTATTATGAAAAAGGTACTTCAACAAGGTGACATCATACGTATTGCTTTCGATCCCTCGCTGGGACAGGAACAGCAAGGCGTTCGTCCAGCGCTTATAGTCAGCGTTCAGCCAGTGAACGCTCTTTCTAACCGCGTTATTGTTGCGGCTATCAGTAACGGTGCGGGTTTTAATCGAAAGTACGGTCTCGTCGTTCCTCTCATTGGAACGGGACTGCAAACGACCGGTGTCATTATTTGTGATCAGCTTCGCACGATGGACGTCCGAGCAAGGGAAGCGACTTTCATTGAGACCGCTCCTCAGTATGTTGTTGATGAAGTTTTGGGCAAGCTTGCAGCCATTCTCGGAATAGAGGAGTAAGGTTTTCATTGCTCCGTCTCCTCATATCCGAAACTGAAATTCCGTGTAACTCGGTCTTTTCCAAAGTTGAGTTTCGCTTCTTCTTTTTTCTGCATTGCTTCCTTTTGTCTTTGCTGTGCAAATTCCGTTACCGGGACGCGAATGCCGGAAGGTGTCGGAGGTTTTGTGGCGCCGCAGCCGGTTAAAAAAATCGGGACAAGGCAAGCCAAGCAGAGCAATTTGAAATTGAATCTAGTCTGTTTTCTCATTTGGATATTCCTAACATAGCAACTTTGCTATAATTCACCTTACAGGCAACAGGGACATTTGGATTTTGACTATGGCTAAAGACCCATCCATTAAGGGTGAGATCAAAAGATTTTCGATAGAGTTTTATTCGGAAAAGGTTCTTGCAGAGCTCCTTGAGTTTCCCGTCTCCATTCGAGCCAGATGTTTCCTGCTTCTTGATCGGATGAAAGAAGACGGACCAAACTTGGGCTTTCCGTACACTCGCAAGATTGTCGGAACCGAGGCCATTTTTGAAGTTAGAGGAAAAGCAAAAGAAGGAATCGGCAGAGTACTTTATTGCACGGTTATCGGCAGCAAAATCATCGTCCTTCATGCCTTTGTCAAGAAAACCCAAAAGACACCGAAAAAAGATATTGATCTTGCGGTTTCCAGATTTAAGGAGTTGAAAAATGAGAACCTTAGTTAAGTTTGATGACGTGTTACAAGAACAATTAAAAAATCCCGAATTCAAAAAATGCTTTGATGAGGCCGGTGCCGAATATGCAACGTTTAAAAATGCTATGGAGGCTCGCAAAGAAGCTGGCTTAACACAAGAAGACATTGCAGAAAGGATGGGTACTACCCAATCTTCTGTTGCTCGTTTGGAGATGAAGCTGAGTAAAGGCATCCTTCCTTCCCATGCTTCATTAGTGAAATACGCAAGTGCGCTTGGCAAACGCGTTGTGATTACCTTTGTTTGATTCTGAATTAACACGTTGTTATCCCTCTGATTTTCTGTTTTTTAAGATTTCATCGGCGATCCGTTCGTTTTGTCGGCTTTGAGCCTCGTTCACTTGTTCCGAAGACCCTGAACTCTGAGACGACTGAGGAATGTTTTGTTCAGGGGTCGGAGTATTGAATTGAGCTCTTGGGTCAAACTGCGAATGATCCGTTGAGAAATCAAACGCCGGATCTGCTGCGCCGGAATTGCCGGACGCTGCTGAAGTGGACGCACCTGAAGCCGCTCCAAAAGAACCGGTGCTTTGCGGGGCCGCACCTTGAGCGGGCACAGAACCGACTGCTGCCGTCGTTCCTGAAGGAGATATCGACGGTGCAACGGAAGACGGTTGTGCTCCGTATGCAGCACCGAGCGCCGCAGCATTGGCTGCCGCCACCTTTTCCTGCTGAGGCGTCTGGTTCATGTTTGCCGGGCCTGAAAATGCAGGTGCAGGGGCGCCTGAAGAGCCGGAAGCACTTCCTCCTGACGGGCCGGAAGAACCCGCGTTTGTCGGAGTTCTTAATTTGTCCGGGTCGGTGAAGAACTGTCTGACCGCACCTGCCGCGTAACCGGCAGTCGCTGCTGCAAATGAACCGGGATTAGTAAGGCCGCCGCTGCCTAAAAGGTGCTGTGCTTGTGACTTCAGGGCGTCACGGTTTTCTTTAGCGTAATCCGTATCCTGAGCATTGGCGCGACCGTACATACCGCCCGCGTACCCCAGCATGGCGCCGCCAGTGACGGCTGCCATTGTTCTTCCGAAACTTTGCAGCATACCTGCCACCGAGGCAGCCTGAAGCGCAACGCCTCCGGTAAGACCGGCGGCAAATGTGGGGATAGATTTCACAACTGTTGCAAGAGCTAGAACTACAACGGCAAAAACACCTAAGTTAACTAACAGAACTCCATAGTCTTTTCCGCCTTCGGCAGCTATCGCAAACTCGGTTATTTGATCAATTCTCTCTGCAAAGATACCGTTAATCAGTGAGAGTGTTCCAGCCACTGCGACAAGAGTAAAGGCCCAGCAGACCACTGCTCTGAGCCAACCGTCGAACCACGTCCGCGTTACGGTGAACATCAATGTGCAAATAAACAGCGGCCCGAAAGCCAGCCCCATGACAAGAAAGATTTCATAAAGAAGCAAGTAACCGACAGCGAAAAACATGAAGTAAATGCATACCACCAGCATAAGCACCATGAGTAAAATGATGAACAGGCTCGTGGCAATGCTTTCACCGATGGACCAAACGCTCCAAGAGCTGTTCGACCAAATGTTGTAAATGGCCTGAAAGCCGTTCATAAAGGTTTGCCATGTCTGGTCAGCAGCTCCCCAAGCGTTATTTATGTCACTTGCGGTCGTGCCGTGGGATATTGCATTCAACAGCAGGTTTTCGATGCCATAGACCGCCGGGATAACATAAGTCACGAAATTTGCGGCATTCAGTCCGAAAAAAGCGACCAATACAATCTTTACGCATTGTGTGATCAAGTCGGGTATCGCGCCTTCCGCCCGGCCTGTCGTGATCTGGTAGGCCCGGGCAAAAAAGTAGATCATGATGCCGGTGTAAATAATCGGGCTGATGCTCGAGATGATCTCGCCTGAAACGGAATTGGCAAAACCAGCCATTGTTCCTCTGACTTGATTCCCGAAGGTTTCAAAAGTACCCGCCATAGGATTCTCCTTTTAGTTTTTCGGCGGACGAATGGCCCGTTGAATATCCGCTTGCGTCATTCTGGGGAACATTTTTTGATGCGCTTCTCTTTCGGCCTGTTGACGTACCAGCTCGTTTTGCTTATTCATCTGAGTCTGTTGGAACTGTGCAGCCAACTGAGAGGATTGAAGCGCAACCTGTTCGGCCTGAATGCGGGCGGAAAGATCGGCAATGGATTTGGCATCCGTTGCAGTGTTGATTCGACTCATCAGTGATTCAATGTTTTGAAGGCGCTGATTGGCAGTATTGGCTGCTTCTTCCAAAACTGCCTGTTGCTCCGCTTCAAATTCTCGTGCCTTAAGACAATTTTGCTTGACTTCACCGTCAAGATTGCTGCACGCGTCTCCGAGCTTTAGCCGGTTAAAAATATCCCGGCCCAAACTGCTGAGTGACGAGGTGCCGTTCATAATTCCGTTCAACCGACTGCGGGCGGAGGTCGGTATCAGACTTCTCAGGTTCAGGTTGTAATCCACCAGTCCCAATCCGCGAGTTCCGGTGAAGTTTTGCAGCGTGTTGACCGCTGTGTTGTACTGCTGAACCATGTTCGAGTACATCTGCTGCATCTGCGTGAGCTGCTGCACCATCTGGGCAATCGCAGCCGCATCCACGGTAGGAATGCCGGATGCTAAAGCGGAAGTACCGAAATACATACCGGCGGACAGAGCGATTGCTAAAACGATTTTTTTATATTTCATAATCATCTACCATTGGATTTTTGAAATTGAAGAAGGAGAACCCATGTACTCCGTGAGAGCTGGTAACGGCCGCATTTATCCTCTGGAAAGGGAAACGATTGTTGATCTTTTGACGAACACCCTTAAAAAAGACTGTTACGTTAAAAAAGAGAATCGAACGGTATACAGATTGTGGTGCCCTAGCTGTGGGTTGCCAGTCAGAATCAGCAATGTTTTCTCGGATAATCGACCATATGCAAGTCATTGGAATGACGGTTCTGAAGAAAGCAAGGATTTTGACTATCGGTTCAAGAAGTGCCCATTGGCAAAACCGACTAAATTTGATATTCGCGCTAGAGTTTCCGGCCAAACCCCGGAAATCAAAGAAATCTATGAGATTATTTATCGTTATTTCGACCGAATGATGGCCGCCCTTTCGAGAACAGCCGGAATATATATAAGCATTCCTTTTGCTCAACAACTTTTGGAAGATGCTTTGAAGAACAAGCAGCTTTACTATTTTTACCAAACAAAAGAAACATTGCCTTGGACTTTTGCCCTTGGTACGACCCGATACTATTTGGCTGGCAGAAGAGTTAGAACAGATGATGCAGGGAAAAAGTTTTTTGAAAAAATCAAAAAAATTTTTCCTGAAGCACAAATTAATACTGCCGAGAGAAGAAAACTTGAATTGGGACGTCGGGATATCCAATTCTGTTTTAACGCTCACTGGACTCAGAAAGTTGCGAATGGCATTGAGGAATATATTGGAATGGATATTTTCGATTCTCAAAACCATTCTCTCGGAGTCATTCCAATTTTGGTAGATCGAGCATTGTTTTCTAACTACCTGCATAAAGCTGACTGGATCGATAATGTTTCCCTGAAAAAAATTGCTGAAACTCATCTTTCTCCTCCCTCTGGGAAAGAAGCTCCCGACTGATAAAGAGCACCCAATAGGTCTTCGACCGTAAACCAGAATTTTTCGGCAGGGTGTTCTTCGGGATTAATTTGATTGGCAAAATAAAATCCCATCGGAATATCCGAGTCCGAGATAGGGATGATGTCGCTGATGCTTAGATCATCGGTTACGACTACAGACATCTTCGTTGGAAATAATTTGTTTAATTCCAAATACAACTTCTCGTCGTCTGAAATGAATCCGGCGACCACTGCTCTTTCCAAGATGATCAACACTTGTTTTGCAGCGGCATCAAGCTCTGCCTTTGAAAGATTCCTTAATCTGCTGGAAATGTGGGAGCCTATGCTTTTTTTCATGCCTCCTCCTTTTCGCTAGTCGGAAGAGGTTTGTCCCCGAAAAAATAAGGAATCCAAACTTCAGGGGCGTCCCCCACGAGAGAAAACAGTTTTTCTCCGAACTGGGTAGTTCCGGCAGTCCCGGAAAAAATCTTCAGAGCGCGTTTGAAATTTCCGAGATCAAGCCGAATCATCACGGACACAGGCCCCTGCTTAATCAGCATCAGACGGCTTTGTGTATCGAGGCCCTTGATGATCGAAAACTCGTCCTTTGTACACTTGAACCCTTCCGTGTAATCCTTTTCATTCGCATAGGGATTGGGCAGATAGATTTTTGTAGCGGTGTTGTCCACAAAAGCAGAACCTCTTTCACTTTTCAGAACATCCTCGGGTGACTGAGAGGCAAACACAAAAATACCGTTCTGCTTACGAATCGTCTTGAGCTTGTCGAACGCAAACTGAGCCGTAGCCGAGTCGGAGAGATACTTCCAGAACTCATCCATCACAATGATGGTTCGGCGCTTGTCCTTCATTACCTGAGTTTCAATCAGATAAAGGAGAATTTCCGTAATCGGGCCGCGGACATCCTCATTTTCCAAAAAGTCCGTACCGTCAATTCCGAAGTTGGGAAATTCATTGAGATCGAGCGTGTTGATTTCATTGTCAAAGGCCCATGCGAGAGGCCCCGTCTCAATCCACTTGGACAGCCGCATCGTAAGCGAGTTCTGCGCGTCTTCCACTCGGTCTCCGGTCTGAAGACTTTGCGGCAGCACTGCGAGTCTTCGGTACTTGGCGGGCATGGACATGACCGTCTCAACTGCTGTTGCGATCCGCTGCTCATCCAACGGAGTGATCTGAAGTCCGTCGCGTCCAATCAGCCGCTTTGTCCATCCGATCAAAAACTGGATGTTTTCTGCTGTAGGTTCCAACTGGAAGGGATTGATGCCTGACGGTTTTCCGTTTTCAATTGCTAAATATCCGCCGCCCATCGCTTTAATGGCAAGCTCGGCACCTTTGTCTTTATCAAATAAGATGACCGAGAGCTGATGGTCTTTATCGCGATACTTTTGCGCCGAGCACAAAAGGAAATTCAGCAATACCGTCTTGCCCGCGCCGGAGGCTCCGAGGATTGCCGTGTTTCCCAGCGGGACGTCTCCCAAAGAATCTTTTTCAGGATCTGTGTAGTGAAAATTAAAGTAATACGGCTGATCGCTCGGCATTTTCATTAACGCGACAGCTTCGCCCCAAGGGTTCCGGTCGCGTTTTCCACACGGGAAATTATGAAAACTGGCGAGATGAGCAAAATTCATACTTGAGATTTTTGCGACTCGAGGGCGGTCCTTTCTTCCGGGAAGCTGATGCAGATAAGACGTAACCAGCGCGAGAGTGGACTTGATCGGTAAAAATCCCGCATCCTGCAATTTCTTTACCGAGTCATTCGCATTGGCAACAACCGTATCTTCACTGCCGAACACAAGCAGTGAGTAACTGTAGTCTCCGATCACGATTTGCCCGTTTGCAACCATATCCCGGGCTACAGTCAAATAGTGCATCTGCGAAACCGCATCGTCTTCTGCCGACCTTAATTGATTCTGCTGCAATTTCAGAGCTTTAAGTCCCTTGTTTTTGGATAGAGCCGTAAAAGTCTGAGTTTCAATAAAGGGATAAGAACTCTGATCAAAATTGGTGTTGTAGAGCAGCCCGTCGAGCAACCGGGAATAGGTTGCCATCGGATAATCTTTAAGCTCTATGGACTGTACATAAGATTTCCTCAATGCCGTTTGAAATTCAAGGGTATCAGCACCCCCGAAAACCTGAACGTTCCCGAGCGCTTCGTTAAGCGGCATGAACGGAACACGGACTTTCTGCCATTGTCCGGTGAGCAGGAAGTTGTAAAAAGATAACTGGTGAGAAAAGACGACTCGGTTCTCGTCTTCGTACTCTCCGAGAACCGCCGGCTCGTAGTCTCGCAATGAACTCACCAGCTGGTCGAAGACCTTGCCGAAAACATCCAACCGCTCATTGAGTTCTTCACGAATTTCTGATTCTTTGTATTTGTCTCTCTTAAGCAGGGTAGCCTTATGACTGACCAACGAGACATAAAGCTCGGTCGCCATAAGATTGTTTTCCGAGATTTCACGATTGTAGGCGCGAACAAAGTCTCTGACAAAATGGCTGCTCGAATTCTCGTCCGGCACAGAAAGTTCGTCGTGAACAACGCGCCGAATTCTGTGCACTTTCAGTGACATTTCGTCCGTGGAGGACGCGCTTGCCATCACTTTTAAGAAGTTATTCTGGCGCTCCGCGTCTCTTTGGAGCGCTTCGTTGGAAACCGCCTCAAAAACTTTTCCGGAAATCTTTACAGTCGCAACCAAATCTCCTTCACGACAGATCACAACGCCGGGCGCAATGACTGCTGAGTAGGGAATAAATTCCGAGAGGCTTTTTTCAGAGTTTTCAAGTGCTTTACGTTGGGCAAACATGGTTTACTCCTTGCTCTTTTCGAGGATGAAAAGCTCTTTTTTTTCTTGTTTTGGGCTCAGACTTGTGACGTTTCCCCAGTACCGTCGGTTAAAAGAGCGAACGAGAGTGATTCGCGTATAGGAAATCAGCTGCGAGAAAACCTGCTCATCTTTGTCGGCGACGGTCTTCAAATAAAAATGCGTGATAGGCGTAATCAAAATCAAAGGAATCCAAATCCAGGTTGCCAAAAGCGAAATGACGCCGATATTGAGCACAAATACCTGGAGGGGAACGCCCCCGATGCAAGCGGGGCGCGTCGCACCTTTAAACAAAGGGCTCGATGTTTCCATTTAGCCCACCAGCAATTCAGCCAGCCAAGGAGCTGCGGCAATTAAACAAGCGCCTAGGAAGGGGCCGCCAACCGTCTGAATATTGGCATGGGTATACAACATTCTGTAGCCTGCCCAAATAATTGCTCCTGTGACGATTAAAAGAGATGCGCCTTGGAATACACTCAAAATTGTTTGGAGCGTATTGTTCAGACTCTGAGTTCCGGCAGCAGCCAGTGCCGGATCACTCAGAATCAACGCGGCCAGCGCAGCGGGGAATAAGAAGTTGTTTTTTTTCATAGTTAAACTCCTAAAGTTAATCGGATTAAAAAATCAATCCGGTTGATGAGTTGTCGCCGGTAGCGACAAGGGTTGAAGATTCTTTTGATTTCGTTTCAGCTTCCCGGATGGACGGAACGGTCTGTACATTGACGTTTATTCCGGCATTAGCGCGCACCTTATCCACGTAACCGTGCCGATAGCCGGTCTGAAAATTTCCTGAGTAGTAGCAGCTCAAGGCATCGTGAAGCGAGTTATTGCCGCTGCGGTTTTGAGCTCTTTGGTAGCAGTCGGAAAGGATTTTTGAAGCTGCTTTTAAGTTGGTACAGGCATCCAGCGCCCCGGCGGCATTGATGCCGAGCTTGGAAAAATTCTTCTTATTGATTTGTGCCAAACCGACCGAATAGTTTTTTCCTTCAAGTTCCAGCTGCGCAATGATTGCCATTGCTTCGTGGAATGCTTTCGGCTGCCTAGAGCCTCCGCCGACAATGCCTATGGCATACGGATTAAAACTTGATTCAGTTCTCACCAATGCGCGCAGCGTGTCTTCAGATACCTCCGGTGCGCAGCGTTTGGCCAACTCTCCGAAATCATCGGCTTGAGTTGGGAAGGCTACTGTAAGACCAATTATGAAAAGAAGTTGAGAAATGCCTCTTTTGTTACTAAAATTAGTAACAGAAAGGAGACATCCAGTGACAAAGGTTGAAAAATTAACCGCTCGGTTGACAAAAGTTCCTCCTCCTTCAGACATTACCTTTAATGAACTTTGTTCAATACTTGGTTCATTGGGTTTTGAATGGAATGGAGACAGGGGTGGATCGCATGGGCGTTTCGTCGCCCAACAGTGCAAAAGTGACGTCATATTCTGCGCCAGACCGCACCCCAAAAATGTTATGGGGAGGGGCACGATACGTAATATTGTGGAAACTTTACGAAATATGGGATATTTATGACTGCGAATACACTCAAATACAAAGGGTATGAAGGTTCGGTTGACTTCGACTTCTCTGATAATTTGCTCAGCGGAAAAGTGTTGGGTATTCGTGCTGGTTTGGTATACGAAGCTCAAACATTGCAGGAACTGCAAACGGCATTCCGTCAGACAATTGATGATTATCTGCAATACTGCAAGAATGAAAATCTTGTTCCGGAAAAACCTTTTTCCGGGAATCTTAATATTCGCCTCGGCTCCGAGCGACATCAGGCAATCGCAGCTTATGCCAGACAACACGGCATCAAAATCAATGACGCTATTCGCTCGGCAATAGATAGGTTTGTTTCGGGACAAACTGGAATTTAAGTAGTTATGAATTTGTCCGTTTTGAGAATTTTTAATATGAAACGACCAAAGCTTTGCAAGCCTTATGACCCGGTTGATTATCTTGAAAGCAAAGAGGACTTTGCCTTGTACCTTCAATCCTGCTTTGAAGACGATCCCGGGGACGGCTCCCTGATTAAGTCTGCCCTCCTTGACATCGCTAAGGCTAAAGGTATGGCCGAAGTAGCTCGGAAAAGCGGCTTGACCAGAGAAGGTCTTTATAAAGCGCTCGGCCCGGCAGGGAATCCCAAATTTGGAACAGTAACTAAAATTCTTTCTGCGCTGGGAATCGAGCTCAGACCTATAGTCGCTCCGCAAATTAAAACTGCTTAAAGTTCTCTTCATTTGTTTCTCTTGGGTTGAGACTCATTGGTCAGCGCCCTTTAGGAGCGCTCACCGATGAATCCTTCATTCATCGGGGTTGTGCGGACCCCCTTCGGAGTCCGCGTGTGTTTTTAGATTTGTTTAGAAGCGGTATCTGTACTCAAATTTGAAGGCATGGTCTGCTTTGCCTTTGGTGCCGGCCGTGAATCCGTAGCGGACACCAAACGTTGTCGGACCTTTATCGGCCTGTACGCCTAGATTGACGCTGGTGCCGAATTTGCCCGCAAATTCTCCCGACAGCTTGTCGCTGACACCGTTGAAATTGCTGAGCTTCGTCTTCTGTTCGGTATCCCCGAATTGCGGGATGAACGTCAGATCAGCTTGCGGACGAACATTCCAACCGGAAACGGTCATAATGTCGCCTCGAACCGCAACACCGATAGGCAGCTGGAAAGTATTGGTAGCGTCCGGTGTGTTGCCCCAAACCTTCTTACCGTCCACCTTGGTGTCGTAGCTGCCGGACTTGGCCCACACATAACGCAGTCCTGCGTGAGGAATTACGTTTGCCTTGCCGACCGGCAGATTGGCTTCGGCTCGAGCGCCGAGACTAAACAGATTTGTCTTGACATCAGCATCGGCCTTGTTGAATCCAGCTGCATTAATCGACTGTGTAATATCAGAGGAGTTGTGCATCCAGCTCAAAGTTCCGATCAGATTGACTCTATCGACGGGAGCGTAAGCGCCGTAAGCGTGCAGACCGAAGCTGTCATACTTGTTCTTGGTCTTCAGCACGT
>OODP01000052.1_pt1 | contig 114721 bp, 84 predicted proteins | sample 1671011 | NCBI WGS metagenome assembly OODP01 (sample SAMN06348113, study PRJEB24527) | human gut metagenome | biome: human gut; feature: ankylosing spondylitis patient; material: feces | host: Homo sapiens | place: China | collected 2015-10
AGCCCATTGCCGAGTGGTTCAAGGAACAGTTCGAGAAGTTAAGGCAGAACATACGCCGACCTATACAACCGCAAAAAAAAGGTAGGGGAATGAAGATATAACCGTTTTATCTTGCTGGAAAACAATAAAAAAGTGCTGTTCATAATGCCTTATGAATGGCACTTTTTATATATTTGCACACAAAATAAGGATAGAGCAAATAAAAGTAAATACAGAATCGTAAAATTTGATAGATATGAAAACTCAAAAATTAGAAATACTGATATTATTTCTCTGTATATTCGGCTTTATAGGTTGTGATAACAAAGATGAAGAGGGTGAGAAAGTGACAGACTACAAGGAATATTCTTTAACCATTGCATCAAAGAAGATACCCGGTGTTTGTTGGTCAGACGGATTTAATTATTTGTCTGATGTATATGCCGTAAAGAAAGAAAATGCCCAAGAATGGGAGAGCCTTGGAGTCATTGATGAATTTGAGTTTGAGAAAGGATATGAATATAAGGTAAAAATCAGTGAAACAAATTATTTGGATTATAGCATGGGAAATCCCGCATGGACGGAATATGAACTACTTGAAATAATATCTAAAGATAGGAAAGATTCAGAAAATTTGCCTTTACATTTTATCCCTAAATCATACTATGAGAATGTACAGCTTCCTAAATACAGATATGTAGTAGATGCAGATAATAATCAAAAACTTATTGAAGAAGAATTGAAAAAAAAATCTTTTATTCCTTTGGATTTTCATTATATGCTTTGGCGGAGCGAAGACAAATTCCTAAGATGTATTGCAATAAAAGACGATAATAATACATTGGGACCGTGTATTATAAAAAACGAAAACAAAGCCCCGGAAGAAATGCCAGAATCTTACAAATTACTTCCTCCAGAAGGAAATGTGTTTGGTTATGGGAAATGGACTTTTTTAGATGAACATGGAAATGAAACGAATTATCTTTCATTTGATGTGTTTATGGGTCGTTCTGCTAAATCAAGAAACGTAGATTTAACCCCCGATGTAGCTTATCTTTATAAAGACCTTTCTGAATACTACAAAAATAAATATCCGCAAGCCGGAGTGAAAACAGTTGTGGTTTCTTATGCCATTTCTATTAAATAACATAAAATCTTCAGCGAGCATCAATCATCCTAATTATAGTCAAACAGAATTGGTTTGAGAGGGATTTAAATCGTAATTTGTTGATAATCAATTCTTTTTTTGTGTAAAATTCTCAAAATAACGCAGTTTGACTATATCATTGCAACTATTATAAGAATCTATTAAAATGAGAACTATAGAATTAAGCACAAAAAAACGTATGAAAAGAATAAATCTGACCGTTTTGTTGTTAAGCGGTGTCTGTTTGTTATGCCAACCCCTTCAAGCCCAGCAGAGCATTGATGCTTGTGACGGTCGTACTTATAAAGTAGGCGACACGCTCCGTATTGGCGAACCATTGCCTTCGGGCTATCTATTTATAAAGCAGATAAACGCCGATAATAAATTCGACAAGTTGAATCCGAAAAACTCAACCGGACGGACTGCCGTCATTACCGACATACCTGCTTACCAGCCCAAACTCTATCAACAGTTCGGCATTTACCAACAGCCGGAAACGCCCCAAATAGTCTTTGCCGAACAGGGCGATTTCAAGATTGGCGTATATCTAAACATGGCTTTAACCAAAGGAAACATCATGTCCGGACATCATGTTTCCCATATGGATGGAGCTGTCGACCTTACCCCGGCTATCTTGTTCGCCTACACACATAAACTTTACGGCAAACCTATCGACACAGCATCAGTCGAGACCTATGCCTCTCTCTCTGCTCCCCAACAGTATGCAGAAGCAGCCAATGACCCGTTTGCATTGGAAGAACTTCGTACAACATATCGGAAAGAACTGGAACAAGCTGTGGCAAATGCAGATTTCAATAAGGTTTTCCGTATCAAATGTTTGTCGGAACTCCAAATGTACGACATCAATCAACAGCGTTTCCCGCTTTCGGGCTTAACGTGTGTCAATGTGGAAACCAAGCAGAACAGAGAATTATCCCAACAAGGTTATTGCTTATGGGGAAGTTGTGCCTTTCATTTCACTAACGCTCCGTCATTTGCCACCCTACCTTGCAAAAAAAACATTGCCCAAGGCATTTATACTATGCGTAAAATGACCTCGGCGACCTTGCCACCAACAGCTACCCTATACGTATATGTGCGCATCCTCCAACAGCCAGTATCACTTCCTGATAAACGTACCATGGTGATGTGTCCCGGAACATCATTCGATTTCGAGTGGTCAACACTCCGTAAAGCATACGGTCAAAAAGCTTTGAACATGGAAATTATACAAACGGACGGTTATTATAATGTCTTCCCTTATAACATACAAGAAGTGACATACAATTATCTTGGTACACAAACGCTACCTAAAAAGAACAATAAATAGTAATATGAAACTAAAAAACATCATTCAGACTACATTGCTAACAATCGTCTTGACATCATGTTATACATCCAGTCGAATAAGTAAATTCAGCTCTGAAAATATAAATTTGGGCATAGATAAAAATCTTTTCATAAAAAGATATGGAAAGCCTTTTAATAAGGAAATATCCTATACACAAGACAATCAAGAGAAAGAAAAACTCTTCTATAAAGAAGAATTAAACAAAGGTACATGGTATATTATAACAACAGCTTTTACTTTTATTGATGATAAACTTATAAAGCAAGAGGTTGTAAAAGAAGAAAGGACTTTTCAAAAATGTGATTGTAATAAATAAGCTATGCCTCCGGTGGGATAACTCGCTGGGGGCTTCTTACATTTTCTGTTTTTTTCAATCAATTTTATAAAATTGCCGTCACAGTTCGTACTTTCGGAAAAAGATATTATATTTGCAAATGAAAGAGTTATTTGACAGCATAGCAATGTAAAACGCTGAAAATTGCACGGTTGCTAACTCGTTACCGCTACTTCTCAAATAATTCGCTAAGAGTTTATTCTTCAATCGGTTAAGTCAAACCGAGAAAAATCTAAAATAGTAAATAGTAATTCGTAAGTAATAAACATGGAAACATTTTTAATTCGTGCCCTTCAGTTAATAATGAGCCTTTCGCTCCTTGTTATCATTCATGAAGGAGGACATTTTCTCTTTGCCCGTCTTTTTAAGGTGAGGGTCGAGAAATTTTGCTTATTCTTTGATCCTTGGTTCACCCTTTTTAAATTCAAGCCCAAAAACAGTGAAACTGAATATGCTGTCGGATGGTTGCCGCTTGGCGGTTATGTAAAGATAGCGGGAATGATTGACGAATCGATGGATACGGAACAAATGAAACAACCCGAACAGCCGTGGGAGTTTCGATCCAAGCCTGCTTGGCAACGGCTGTTGATTATGGTGGGCGGTGTGTTGTTCAACTTCCTGTTGGCACTGTTCATCTATTCTATGATTCTATTTAAGTGGGGAGATTCTTATGTTTCCCTTCAGGATATGACTCATGGAATGAAGTTTAACGAACGGGCGCAACAAATTGGCTTCCGTGACGGTGACATTCTGCTCCGTGCCGACGAGAAACCTCTGGAACGGTTCAATATGGATCTTTTGCGTGATATAACCGATGCACGTATTGTGACGGTGAAACGCGATGGCGTCGAAACCAAAGTGTATATGCCTGAGGTTAACTTGCTGGACGTGTTGAAAGAAGATCCTATGTTTGTGAATGCTCTGATCCCGAATGTGGTAGACTCTGTTTTGTCAGGCAATTCTTTTGCATTGGCAGGATTGCAGAAAGGGGATAGTTTGGTTGCCTTCAACGGTACGCCTTTGAATTCCTGGAATGCTTTTACTGAGAATCTGGGTAAGTTGAGAGTAGCGGCAGAAGCGAAAAACGAAAAGGATGCTTCGTTCCAATTGGTCTACTCACGTGCAGGGAACCGCGATACGGTGTCCGTACGTACGGATTCATTGTTCCGCGTGGGAGCTTATTCTCAGAATCTAAGCGATTATAAAGAGACAGTCCTGACATATGGCTTTTTCACTTCGTTCCCTGCGGGAGTGAAACTGGGAGTCAACACCTTGAAAGGATATGTCAATGATATGAAATATGTATTCTCGAAAGAGGGGGCAAAGAGTATCGGTGGTTTTGGTACCATTGGAAGTATTTTCCCTTCTGTTTGGGATTGGCATCGTTTCTGGTCGATGACAGCTTTCCTTTCCATTATTCTTGCTTTTATGAATATCCTGCCAATTCCTGCTTTAGACGGTGGACATGTATTGTTCCTGATTTATGAGATTGTTGCCCGTCGTAAGCCGAGCGATAAATTCATGGAACGGGCACAAATGGCTGGCATGTTCATATTGTTTGCTCTGCTGATATGGGCCAATTTCAATGATGTTGTGAGATTCTTCTTCTAATCGGAAGATAATATATTAGACACAAGTTACGCGGATTACATAGTTTTAATAAACTAAGAACTATGTAATCCGCGTAATTTGTGTCTAAAAGATGTAGATGGCAGCTTTTGTGCGAATCCTTTTTAATTGAGAGTAAACTCTGTTTTTACATCCTTATCGGGCTATTCTTTTACTGTAAACACATAACTTCCCGATTGCAACTCTATATGAATGTGTTGCTCTTCAATGGAATAAGATACTACTCCTTTAGCTTTGTCGAGAGGAACGTTGTTTTCTGCTATTTCGTTCTGGTTCCTCTCTTTGGGCAAGGTGACTGAGGCGGTTGTATTTGCCGGTATGACGATTCTGTATTCCATATTCCCGTTAGCATCCGATTTCCACGCACTCCTTATTTTGCCGTAGTACGAATGGTAAGTAGCATCAACAGACGTTATTCTTTCCTGCCCGGCAGGGAAAGAGATCCTGTTGTCAGGATACGGAGTGAGAATGATGTGCTTGAAACCGGGATTGTTTTCATCCGGATTGATGCCTGCCATATAACGGTACATCCATTCGGATACCGCTCCATAAGCATAGTGGTTGAAAGAGTTCATGGTCGTTGCCGGATGAAATCCTTTTTCTTTTGTGTATCCGTCCCAACGTTCCCATATGGTGGTTGCCCCTTGATCCACACTGTACAGCCAGGAAGGGTTGTTGCGTTGCAGTAATAGATTGTAGGCCGTATGGATTGACCCGGCATCTGTCAATGTCTGGTTTATAATGGCGGTTCCTACAAAACCGGTTCCCAATCGGTCGCCATTTGTCTTGATTAAATGGTTCAGATAACGGATACCGTCACTTTGGGCCTTCTCATCAGGGAATAAGTGAAGTTTAAGAGCCAATAGATAGGCTGTCTGCCCCTTTTGTTTTAATGAACCGTCCGGATTGACATAGCGTGCTTGGAATTCGGCTTTGATATTTTCATATAACTCTTTGTACGATTTTGCTTTCGAGTCATATGCATCTCCTGCCTTCCGGCTTAAAGCTTGTGACATCTTTTCCATTAACCGGGCAGAGTAAGCGTAGAAACAGACGGCTATATACCGCTTCTTATCCGGTTCGTTGCCTTCGGGAGAAAGCCAGTCACCGTGGGTAATCCCTCCTCCGTTGTATTTATATCCGTCGAATACTTGCGTCGACCGTTGCTCCATAAATCTTTCCATGGAAGCATAGTTCTCTTCCAGAATGCCTCTGTCCCCATACATCAGGTAAGTTGTCCAAGGGATCACTATACCGGCCTCCGCCCAGGCTGCATTGCCGACTTCGTTTCCCCAGACACGGGGAGCTAAATCATAATACGCACCATCCTCGCGCTGCCCGTCCCTGACATCGCCCATCCATTTATGAAAGAATCCGGCAAGATCGGCATTATAGGTGGCAGCCCGCCCGAATGCCAGGATGTCACCCGTCCATCCCAGACGTTCATCCCGTTGGGGGCAATCGGTCGGTACGCTTAAGAAATTCCCGCGCTGCCCCCACATGATATTCTTATAAAGCTGGTTTACCCTTGCATGACTGGTGGTAAAAGAGGATCCTTCTTCGGCAACTGTACCGACCACTTCTCCTTTCATCGACTCGATTTCTACCTGTTCCGTTGTTACGACATCACAATAACGAAAACCGAAAAAGGTCATGGTAGGTCTGAATTCCTCCCCATCCTTGTCTCCTTTTAAAGTATAGCTGAGTGTGGCAGCGGCCGACCGGAGGATGATGCGGTAAAGACTGCCACCCGGCCCATCGTTTACGCGGGCGAAGCTTCCATCGTCATTCAATGATTCGGCAAACCGGATGGTAAGCCGTGTCCCGGCATTTCCTTTTACTTTGAATTTAACCCAGCCCACCATATTCTGTCCAAGGTCGTATACTGCTGTATCCCCTTTATCCAACGTCAGGCGGTCTGTCCCCTTTCTTTCTTCAATGACATTCACCATTCCATAGCCTTTTTCATCCGGGGTATGCCCGTTGTATTTTGTAATACTGACGGGAGTTTGTTCCAGCTCTTTTCTTACCTGTACGTTGGGACCGATGAAAGCCTTTATAGTGCCCTTGAAATCTTTGTTTTCGGTTGGTTTGTGCCAATTGGAATCATCAAATCCCACCTTCTTCCACTCACTTTCTCTTCGCGCGTCATAATCTTCTCCCGTATAGATATCCGCCATTCTTATAGCACCTTCCCGGGATGTCTTCCATGATTCAGGATGGGTGACAATGGTTTCGGTGGTTCCATCCTTATATACGATATATAGTTTAGCGATAAATCCCAATGCCGGAGAGCCGTATTCTCCATGCGCCACATGCCCTGCCCACCAGCCGGAGGATACCAGTGCTGCGATTGCATTATTGCCTTTCGACAGGAAAGAAGTAATGTCATAAGTGTTATAGAAAACAGTCTTTGAGTAGTTTGTCCACCCCGGTTTTAGTTCGTCAAAACATAGTTTGCCGTCCGCATTGGTGTTTCCTACCCGGTTTCCGTTTATAAATAGATCATAGACACCTAATGCGGAGGAATAAATACGGGCGGATTTTATCTCTTTATCGAGCATACATTCCGTACGGAACATGGGAATTCCATCTGTTTGAGATTCATTTTCGGGAGCATCCGTATCATTGCATTTAATCCATTTTGCACCGTTCCAGCCCGAATTCATCAGACCGGTTTCAAAGAAAGCCGTTTCACGACTGGTCTTTTTATTGCCGTCATTATCCCATACGTTGACTTTCCAGTAATAGCGGGTAGAGGGTTGGAGTGCAATACCTTTATATATAATGTGAACGGACAAGTCGGATGCTGTTTTCTCAGAATCCCATACGATGTTCTTCCCCTGTTTATCGGTCGAAACGATGATTTGATACCCGGTCTGGGATATTCCGCGTCTATCTGACTCCATTTTCCAACTAAAACGTGGAGCTGCCACATCGATTCCTATCGGATTTTTTAAATACTCTACCCGTAAGTCGCTTATCGTAAAACTTTTCGTTGCATTTGTTTCTCCCCGGGTCGTAAAGGTTGAGAAACATAAAAGCGATGCTAATACTAATAATACTTTCTTCATTGATTCTGTTCTTTGTTTCATCCTGTTTCGTTTCATTCTGTCCGATCCTTGTTTCATCCTGTTTCCTTTCTAAGATTTAAAAGTTTGTATTCTGCATGATCTATTTCTTCTGATATTCGGTCGGCTTGACTCCAAACTCTTTCTTAAAAGCCTTAGAGAAGTAATTTGGATTGGCAAACCCGGTTTTATAAGCTGTTTCAGTGACATTATACCCATCCCGGAGCAATTCACAAGCCTTATTGAGCCGCTTTTTACGGATATAGTCCCCCATTGAAATATTTAGCAAGCTCTTCATTTTCACATGAAGGAGGCTACGGCTGATGTATAGACTTTGCGTGATGTCCGCAATGGAAAATTCATCGTTATCTATATTCTTTTCAATGAGTTCGTTTATCTTGTTGATAAAGTCCTTGTCAAATTTGCTCAAAGATACGGATTCGACATCAGATCCCAATGTCTTCACGACTTTTTCGCGTTGTACCTGCTTCATATGGATGATGTTTTTTACCTGAAGCTCCAGTATCTGGGGATCGAACGGCTTTTGCACATAGGCTTCCGCACCGCTTTCGTATCCTTTCATTATATCATCCGTATCGTTTTTGGCGGTCAGGAGTATGATAGGTATATGGGAGGTGGAAATGTTATTTTTCAAGTTCCTGCAAAGCGTGTTTCCATCCATTTCGGGCATCATGACATCCGAGATGACCAGATCGACAGGATACTTGTTCGCTATTTCCAAGGCTTCCACTCCATTTTCGGCAACGTAGATATTATACTTCGGAGCGAAGAAGTCCGATAGGAATTTAAGTAATTCCACATTGTCTTCTACCAACAGGATGGAAGCTTGTGATTCGGTCTTCTCTTTTTCTACCGGCAGTGAGACTTGGGAGGATGTTTCTAAAAGGGGAGTGGTGAACTCGTATTGGTTGAGTGAGACGAGCGTCTTATCCGAATTGATTTTATCCTGTGCATCAAATGCCGATTCGGAAACGTTTAAACGGACGATGAAGCAACTGCCTTTCCCGATGCTACTTTCCAGCGTGATGTTCCCTTTATGGATTTCAACCAACCGTTTGACGAGTGCCAACCCCAGTCCCCATCCCTTATTATTCACGTTATAGCCCCGTTTGGTCTGGTAATATTTCAGGAAGATATTGTCTAGCTCTTCTTTGGCGACACCTATTCCCGTGTCTTTTACTTCGATCTGCAAATAAGTATGCCCGTCCGGATGGTCGGTAATGGCAGCGTTGATAAAGACTTTGCCGTTGGCGGAAGTATACTTTATCGCATTGGACAGAAGATTATTCGTTATCTTTTCCACATAAGAAGGGGAGAACCACACATCCTCTCCATTGTTTTCGCAATGTATATAGAAAGAGACGTTTTTCTCGGAGGCACTTTCCTTAAACAGTTGGGCCGCGTTTTCAATAAAATCCAGCGGGTTACCCTTCTGGATGTAAAACTGGAAATTGCCCGACTCCACTTTGTTGAAAGTGACCAGCTCATCAATCAGCCCTACCATCTTATTGGTGTTTTTTATGGCTAGGTACAACCTGTCGGATGATTCCTGCGGCAACTCCTGTTGCTGGTATACATATTTGAGGGGTGCCATAATCAGTGAGAGGGGTGTTTTCAGCTCATGTGACACCGATGTGAAGAAATCCATCTTGACTTTATTGATCTCTTCCAGCTTTTCTTTTTCCATATTGGCTATTCTCACCGCATTCTTCTCCCTTATCCGGATAGAGAAGATCCGGTAGCTGAAATAAACTGCCAATACCAGTATCACGAAATAAAGCAGGAAAGCGGCAAACGACAAATAGAACGGAGGCCGGATGACGATCTTAACCTCCTTTATCGGTTGTTGCTCCCAACCTTCATTGGAGTTGTTGGCTCTGATCTGTAGGAGATAGGTTCCCGGTGGAAGGTTTGATCCCACGAATTTTCGTTCCTGCCCTACGTTTCTCCAATTCTTGTCGACGCCCGACAGTTTGACCTGATAGTTGATCGTGCTGGTGTTGCCTAAAGAGATGGCGGCATATCCGATACTGAATGAGCGGGACTGGTTGTACGAAAATGTGATCTTTGAGGTTTCATCCAAAGCCAGTGTTAGCGGGGAGTCGGGAGTCTTTGAAGTGATGACCTGATCGTTGATATTCAGATAGCCTAGATGGACGTAAAACAGAGGTCTGTTTTCTTTTATGGCTTTGGGAGTAAATGAGATAAGCCCGTTGATGCTGCCGAAGTACAGCAATCCGTTCTGTGCCTGTATAGAGGAGGAGAAATTGAACTGGTTGATCGGTAATCCGTCTTCGATGGTATAGCATACGAAAGCACTCCGTTCCTTATTAAATTGGAATAATCCTTGACTGGTACTTATCCACAAGCGTCCCAACTCATCTTCAATAATGCTGCAAATGGTACTTCTCGACAGGGAGAGTTCATTGTCCGGAACTTTGATTTCCATCTCTGCCGGATCCATGTATTGCAATCCCCCGTTGTTGGTTCCTACCCAGATTCTGCTGTCCGAATCCTGATACAGGCAGGTGATATAATTGTCTTTCAGCTTGGAGTTATTGACCTTTGCCGTCCATCCGCTTACTTCGTGGGTCTTCGAGTCGATACGGAAGAGCCCGTTGTTGCGTGTCCCGATCCACATATTGTCCTCCCTGTCTACCAGCAGGCAATAAATAAAATCGACATCTAAAACCGGATGGTTGATACGGAGAAAGGTGTTCTTTTCCGGATCATAGTATCGTAAGCCTTGGGTGGTAGCTATCCACATGACACCGTTTTGCTGTTTTACGATGGAGAATATGGCATCTGAGGGCAAGCCGTTTTCCGTGCCGGGCATGTATTGCCGCCACTTTCCGGTAGGAAGGTGGTAGCAAAACAGGCCGTTCCGGAAAGTCCCGATCCATATGTTTTCGCTGTCTTTGTCGTAGAATAACTCATGTATATTGTAACCCAAACTTTCGATGCGGTCTAAAACACTGATATTCCCGGTCGTCGTGTTGTAGATGTTCAGACCGCCGTCTTCCGTTGCCATCCAGAGAATATCCTTTTGAGGTTCTATTATCTTACGGATGACCTTACCTTTGATATTTCTTGAGTTGTATCCGGCTTCAATCCAATGGAATTGTTCGTTGTTTTTTAGCAGTACGTTGATTCCTCCAAAATAAGTTCCGATCCAGATATTGCCGTCCCTATCGCATAAAACCGTGTATATCGCGTTGTCGTCCAATTTGTTCTTGTCTACGAAGTCCTGTTGCAGGATTTCTTTGCTTCCGTCGGCATTCAGAATGGTTATTCCCTTTTCCGTCCCAAGCCATATTCTTCCTTTGTCGTCTTCCGTGATGGCACGTACCGTACCGTCCGATAATTGTTCCGGTTGGAAAATGGAGGATTGCCCGTTTTTCAAGTCGATGTTCATGACCCCTTTGCCGTTTCGTCCCAGCCAAAGCGTCCCTTTCGAGTCGAAATACAAAGGTATTATACCGTCCGATCCGGTGATGAAGTCGGAGAAGTAAGAAGGATTGATTTGTGTTGTTTTTGAAAAGGAAGAGTTGTAGTAGAATACAGACTGATTGGTCGAAATGAATAACCTGTCCTCTTTGTCTATTGCCATGGATATGATAAATTCGGAATCCTGGCGGGGGTGCATGATGAAATCGTCGGCTTCTTCATCGTACATATATAGTTGCGTACCTCCGCATATGATTTTTCCGTTGCTTGTCTCCACAATGGAGGCAATGGTGGCATTGGGCATGTTGTAGCATCGGAAATCGTCGGTGGCAGGTCTGTATTGGCAAATCCCATCGTAAGTTCCCACCCAAATACGCTTTTTGCGGTCTTGGTAGATGCTTCTGACGAAATTCTGATTGAGCGAGTTCGGGTTGTCCGTCTGGTTGAAGTAGTTGACGATATTATAGCCATCGTAACGGGAAAGCCCGTTACGTGTTCCAATCCAAAGCATCCCTTTGTCATCTTGCATTAAAGCTTCCACTTGTTGGTGGGGTAATCCTTCTTTGCTTGTGATGTGCATGAATCTATAATTGGTGTCGGGCATCGAACGTAACGGGTTCAATCCCCAGAAAAGCATGAAGATGAGTAACAGGCATTTATACATAATTGTCGAGACGGTTAATGGAGGTTGCAAAATTAGGAAATATTCTTGAAGGATAGTAGAGATGAGTGGTCATAATTGGACAGGGGATTGACAGGGTTTGTGTGGATTAGATGTGATATACCTATTGCGGTTATACTGCATTGCCTTTGCAGTGCCGTTGCATTGCCTTTGCAGCGTTGCTGTATTGCCTTTGCAGCGTTGCTGTATTGCCTTTGCAGTGTTGCTGCATTGCCTTTGCAGTAACGCTGCACTACTTTTGCAGTATCCTTGCATGACTGTGTTCACCTATTGAAATACTACCTTCCTGTTTATCACTTTTCCGTTGGCGAGTATAAGTTTCAGGATTCCTCCTCCCAACGGGGGAAGAGGAATCTGAAAGTCTGTACCGGCATTCGTCTTTTTGCCGACCAGTTTGCCGTCGAAAGAGAACAAAGAGAGTTCTTTCACTGCGGACGGACTGCTGATGTACAGATGGTTGCTGTCTGTATAACTTTTTATATCATTGTCATCCTTATGAAGATGTCCGATGCCGGTACCTCCTTTTGGAATAAGCCGGAATTCCAACCAAGTCCAGGAGGCATTATTGTCAACGTCGGCTATCCCCTCTGTTGTCAACCGGTATTGCTCTTTGTTGACAATCTCGATTGCGATTGCCATTCTGCTCTTTACCGGGGGAGCCGTTTTGCCTAACAGGCTCCAGGGAATGGCAGCTTCTATGTTATAATAAATCGACTTCACATCGATGGCATATTGAATCTCCGAAGTATTCGCATCGGTTTTCCAACTGCCATTGTCCGCGCGTTGGAGTTTGACATTTCCGTTTGTGTCGAAGAAGAGGCTGTACATTCCTTTTTGTGGGGTAGTACCGGATATGTCGTCCACGTCTATCATGAAACGAATGCCGTCATTGTCGATTCCCGTATTGATAATATTCCTGTCGATCACCCGTGAAGTCAGATAGAGGTATTTGTCATCATAGAGAAAATCCACAGTCGTTTTATTTTTAGAGATGTGTCCCATGTTGAGCTGCGCCACATTTGGTGTAGTCCATGCCTCGTCTGCCTTTTTTACACCGTCCACCGTGATCGAACCATATCCGGCACGTGCCTGGCGAATGGGAGTTCCTTTGATCATCACCACATCGTTCCTTCCGTTCGGAACTCCGATAGATCCCAGAGCAACCACTATTCCGGTATCTATGACGGATACGGAGTTCCAGATGGAATGCTTGTCGCTTCCCAGTGAAAACGGGGCGCTTTTTGCTTTGAAGTTCTGTGCCCGTTCGTCACCTACCAATACCTGCATGTCAAAATGTTGCAGGTCGAGAGAATTTCTGTTCTCGTTACTTTGGTACGAGGCGACTGTTTCGCCCCACGGCAACTTCCGGATATAGGGTGCTGCCGACACGATGCCCACCGGAGGAATGGTTTCGAAGATCATTTTCCGGAAAGGGCTGACCGCACCGATGTATCCTTTTGTCCAATTATCCTGAAGCGTGTTGCGTACGGTTGTGGCAGCGAAGTTACCCCTTCCGGGCCATCCGTTGTCTTCGATGATGACAGCTATTTCACTTTCGTCCTTGAGCAATAGAGGCACAGGCATTCCGTCCCGCGAACCGGGACGGTAACAGATCGTGACCGGGTCGCTCCATGTCTTTCCTTTATCAAAGGAACGGCACATCGAAATGTTCTGGTCATCGTTACCGGTATATTCATTTTCGTTTGCGAAATAACATTGAACCTCTCCCGAAGGCAATTCAAGGAATGCAGGTTCCCAACATCCGTCATTGAAAGTGTGTTGGGCATCGAAGACGAACATTGGTTCGCTCCATGATTCCCCGTTATCGGTACTTTGAACTACACGGATGCCAAAACGACGTTCTGTAGAGTAGGGGGCTACGGGACGCGGATTGATGCCTACCAGAATGGTTCCGTCAGATAGCTGTATCACATCGGGGACTGCGTAAAACACCTTTTCCGGTGGGGATGCTATGAGCCGGGGAGAACTCCATGTTTCTCCCTTGTTCGAACTGTAGGTGACGGCAATTCCTCCGAGAGCTTCTGCCACAGCCAGTAACCTGCCATCCTGAAGTTCGATCATACGGCCGTAGTTCCCGGATGTAAATACGGTTTTCTGGCTGTTCATATCCCAAAAGAGCCGTGAACCTTGGTAGGGAGTCACCCGTTGTCCGAATGAGGAGATTGAAATTGAAAAAAATAAGGCTACTATGATCTGAATATTTTTCATACAATTACAGAGTTAGATGAATTACTGATAGGTGATTATTACGGTTACGTCAGATACGGCTTGCATATCCGGATGTCCGGACGCGGTGGAGACTAACCGGTAATGAACCTCCTGTGTAAAATCGACCGCGGAGGTTCCCGATAGTTGCTCTACGTTTCCGATATAGACTTTTTCGTCCGGAGAGTAAGTCGTGAACTCGGGGATCAGGTTGCTCACATCGGTTCCTTGTGGCAAAACCACTTCGAGTACGAAAGTACTGTAATCAAATTCGTTACGTATCAGCGTACCCGTAGCACCGGCTAATGTGAAGCTCTTGAACTCAGGATAATTGACTGTGTACAATTTGTGCAGGCGTGTGGTTCCGTAGTCGGACGTTACAGATACCTCCACGGGAGCCGACAAGTCATATTTTGCCGTGCTTGAAAACTCTTTGTCATTGATGTAGACCTTCGTCAGTTCCGACTGGATATAAAAACGGAGTCTTTGAGAGAGTGAGATGGAAGCCGTCTGGTTGTTGTATTTGATTTTGCGCGGTAATCTCATCAGCCACTCGTCGTTCAACAACTTCTCTGCAAAGACTTCATCATATACTATCTGCGGACAAGAAATGTTTTCAATCTCGGTTTGGTCATCGATGACTGTGACCGTATACGAACAAGTATCCCTCTTCAGATCGGTGGCACCGTCCGTATAAGTGGAAGCAACGCATACCACTTTGTAGGTGCCCGGTGTCGCATAAGAGTAAGTGAACAGATTCTTGTTCACCACAAATCCCGTGTTGCTTTGTTCGCGGAGTTCATAATCATGCATGTCGTCTCCCGTATAGACCACCACCTGGTCGGCACTTCCCGTGAAATGAATAATCATTGATTCATTGATCTCCAACTGCCCTTTATTGACAGTCATTGCCGCCTGTGGAACCGGGGCGGTATCTTCTTCGCAGGAGCTTAGGATCAAAGAGATGCATACCCCCAACAATAGTTTAATAGCTACTTTCATTTTTATTCTGTTTCAAGTTAATATTAGTATCCCGGATTTTGCTCTATTACACCATTCGATATGTCTATTTCGCTTTGAGGAATCGGGAACAGTTCGTTTACCCCTTCACGGAAGTAATAACCGCGCTTGTTGGCACGTTTGGAACCGTAAGTCTTGATGACCTGTGCGGCTCTTTTCTGGCGTACCAGGTCAAAAAAGCGATCCCACTCGAAGCAGAGTTCTATCCGGCGTTCTTTCCATATCTGGTCACGCATTTGTCCGTAACCTCCACCGATGTACAGTGTCGAACTGCCGTTGATCGTATTGACTTGTGTCTTGTTTTTATTCAGTTGCGCCAAAGCCCGTACACCCTGATTGGTTTCGTTCAATGCTTCGGCATACATAAGCAACACTTCCGCATAGCGTATCAAGCGTCTGTTCTTACCGTTGTCACCCCCGTATTGCGGACGGTCTTTGAGAGGAGTGTACCATTTTAATGAAAGGTAACGCCCCGGGCCGCACTGGCATAAATCTCCATCCGGTGCATACTGTTGGTGTCCGATGGTGAATGACCGGCGCGGGTCGCTCGAAAACAATTCATTGATTATGTCATTGGTAGTCCATATCTGCGGAGAAGAGGAATAAATGTTATCATAGATAGGAGTCCCTTCGTTCGTGTCCCCGTTCGAACCGTCCGCTGATTCTTTGAATACAACTTCGAATATAGAGCCTTTGGAGAATTCACCCGTCTGGAAGAATTGGTCGATATAACCGAAGTCCTTACCGTAATAATCCTTATAATCCAGTGAGTAGGCATTGTGCAGAGCCGGCAGTTCGGTCTCGGTAGTTTCATACGGGTCCGTGGAGGTGTTCAGCTCTTTCGGTTTGAACCAAAGTCTTTCGCGAAGGCTCTCCCAGTCTTCTTCCGAACTGTCATAGTTAAGTATTTCGCCCAGCGTCATTTTAGTGCCTTCTACGAAGAAGTCTCCCAATCGCACCATCTCCTGCCATTTTTCCGAATTCTCTCCCGGTGTTGCCTGATACATCAGCACCTTCATCAGCAATGCAACGGCAGCTCCTTCGCTTGCCTTACCGGCTTCCGTACCCATGTAACGTGCCGGTAGCATGATGGAGGCTTCTCTCAAATCCTTTTCAATATATGCATATACTTCAGCGGCAGTATTGCGCGGAACAACGAGCCCTTGTACGGTTTCCGTCTCGGGCCGGATCGGTACTCCGCCATAAGTCTTGACCAGATTGAAGTAAAAGAGGGCTCTTAGGAATTTAGCCTGTCCCAGTATTTCGCGTACTGCTTTGTAGGATGCATAGTCGTACACGGACAATTTGACTTTGTGAGCGTTCGCAATCACTTGGTTAGCCCGGTGAATGCCTTTATAGTTGATGGTGTACCGGTTTTGTATCCATTCGTTTGAAGTGTTGAACCTGAACTGTACCAATTGTCCCATCTGACTGGCCAGTCCTTCATCGCTACCCCATACATCGTCCGCACACGCATCACCGAAACGCCATTCGCATTCGTTGAAAAGATCCATCTGCAATACATCATAGGTTGCGTTCAATGCCGCCTGTAACTTGTATTGCGTATCATAAAAGTTTTCATCCGTTGAATTCCCGAGAACGTCTTTGTCTAGGAAGTCGTTGCAGCCTGCGAGAAACAGCAGTATGAAACTGAAAGCCGGTATTTTGAATAATAATCTATTCATAGTTGAATGTTTTAATAATTACAATGCTAATTTTAATCCTATGGTAAATGTACGTGCCTGAGGATAATTCCCGTGGTCTATTCCCATATTGAGGTTGTTGCTTTCCGTTCCTGTCACCTTTCCTACTTCAGGGTCGAAACCGTTGTACCGGGTAAGGGTGAACAGGTTGTAAGCTCCCAGGAATATCGACAAGTTTGATAAATTCAGTTTGGAAATTATCTTTTCGTCAAAATTATAAGTAAGGCGGAGTTCCTGAAGGCGGATATAAGAACCGTCTTTCACAAAGAAGTCGGAAGCTCTGAAATTACGGGCTGCATCGGACGGGTCGAGATCGGGGACGGAGGCATTCGTGTTCAGAGGGAAGAATTCTCTGTCCGCACGCAACTGGCCCGACCAATGTTCGGTGCGTATGTCGGCATAAAGATTGCCCGCAGCCGCATTATTCAGGTAGTAATCCATCACGTTGAAGATCTTATTTCCCGTTTGTCCCTGGAAGAAGAGATTCAGGTCAAAGTTGGCATAGCTGAATGAGAGCGGAATACCGAAAACGAAATCAGGCAACGGAGAACCCAAGTAGGTGCGGTCTTCGGCTGTAATGCGTCCGTCGCCATTCAGGTCTTTGAAGCGGAAGTCGCCCGGGCGTGTCGTTTGTTCAAAATCATTCTTGCCATAATCGTATTGCGCGCTTGCTTTCACCTCTTCGTATGTGTTGAAGATTCCGTCCGTCACATATCCGAAGAAACTGCCGATCGGTTTTCCCACTGCTGTTTTGGTTGCAAAGTCGAGGATGCTCGATTCTTCCAGCCATGCACCGTAAATAGGTTCGTTGCCCGTGCCCAGGCTGATGACTTTGTTCTTGATGTAAGATACATTAAACCCGACTTCATATTTGAATTTACCAATGTTGTTCTTATGATTGACACTTAGTTCCAAACCCCGGTTACGAACGGAACCTGCATTGGTCATCGGGGCATCATCCAAACCGGCAGACAGCATCACGGGAACACGCAACAACATGTCGGTAGTCAGTTTGTTGAATAATTCGAATCCTATATTCAAGCGGTTCTTGAAGAAGCTAAGGTCAAGCCCGAGGTTTAATGTCTCGGTCTTTTCCCAGTGGATGTCGGGGTTGCCGATGGTAGTAGCTGTGATTCCCGGATAGAGGATATGATTTCCGATGCCGTAAGGATAATTATATTGTGTGTTCAGGAGGGTATAACGTGACATTTCGTCGATTCGGTTGTTACCTAACTGTCCCCAGCCTATGCGGAGTTTTCCTAAACTGAGCCATTCGATGTTTTGCATAAAAGGTTCGGAGGAGAACTTCCAACCGAGGGAAACGGAAGGGAAATAGCCCCATCTTTCTGATTTGGCAAAGATGGACGAGGCATCCACACGGATGTTAGCCTGTAACAGGTAGCGGTCGAGTAAATTGTAGTTTACCCGTCCGATGAACCCTACGGCTGTCCATTGGCGGTCGAGTCCGCTGGTTTTGTCTCCCGTATAAGCACTTGACAAATACCAGAGATCGGAAGAGTTGCCTGCCGTTCCTTTTCGGGTAGATTCCTGATAACTGAACTTATAACCTTCCGCAATTTGTCCTGCCAACACAGTCAGGTCGTGTATTTTGTTATTCCACGAGAAGGTGAGCAGATTGTTTATTTCCCATTTGTTAGTCAGATTCTGCCGTTTGTAAACGGAAGTCAAGTCGTTGGGCATCTGGAAGTCTTCATCCAGCTTGTTTACTTCCGTGAAATCGGACCATGTTTCGGGGATGATGTAATCCGACACTTTAAACTGGTAAACGAGCCATTTCGAGATTTGGGCCGTCAGGTTCATGTTCAGGTCGATGCGGTGCCGTTTCATCTTGTTGTGATTGCGGTTCAGCACGGCTATGGGGTGATTCTCCGAATAATACCCTTTTGAATTATAGGTATATACCATAGGACTTTGGAACAATGCACTTTTCAGGACGCTATTTTGTCCTTCGGGCACGATGTTCCTGTTTTCGTTGGTATAGGTTATGTTTGTGTTCATATTGAGCCATGACACCAGTTGGCTGTTCAGGTTCATGCGTACATTGAACCGGTCGTATCCGGAAGTTTTCACTATCCCTTTTTCGTCATAATAGCTGGCACTGACCATGTATTTGTTTTTCTCGCTTCCCCCGGATACTGATAAATTGTATTGTTGCTTAAATCCAGTCTGGGTAATGGCATCCCACCAGTTTTCAGGAGAGTTATTCCGGATGGTGTCTATTCTGTGGAATTTGCTTTGATCGTAATAGAGTTCCTGTGTATCCGGATTCTTGGAATAGTATAATTTACCTTCTGTGGAGTAATTCGTCAAGCCGTTGATATAGTCCTGCATCAGCGCGAATTGTTCTATATTCATCACGTCTATCTTCTTCCATGGGTTGGAAACCCCCACAAAGGTGTCGAAGGTGATTTTCGTATCTCCCTTTTCACCGCTTTTGGTGGTGATGACTACGACACCGTTTGCCGCACGCGCACCGTATACTGCACTTGAAGCGGCATCTTTCAGTATTTCGAGGCTAGCAATATCATTCGGGTTCAGGTGATTGATTTCATCTACAATAAAACCGTCCACTACATATAGCGGATCGGCATCGTTGATTGTCCCTGTTCCACGAATCTTGATCGTGGCATTGCCACCGGGGGCTCCCGTGTTCTGGACGATATTGACACCTGCGGCTTTTCCCTGCAATGCCTGCAAGGGTGAAGCCACCGGTACATTGTTGATGTCTTTGCCGGAGACGGACGAAATGGCTCCTGTGATGTCACTCTTCTTTTGGACACCATAACCGATGACCACTACTTCATCCAGTGATTCGCTCTTTTCCTCCAGCATGACGGTCAGCTCTTTATGGTTGCCAATGTTTATTTCCTTACTGGCGTAGCCCATATAGCTGAAAACCAGAGTGGCATTGGGAGTCGTTTGAATGAAGAACTTTCCGTCAAGATTGGTTATAGTACCGTTTGAAGTTCCTTTTACCACTACGGAGACACCGATGAGCGGCTCTCTGGTTTTGTTATCCAGTACATTTCCTGATAGAGAGAGGGTGCTTTGTCCATAGGAAATCATTGAATAAAACAGGGTAATAAGAAAAATCACCCTATGGGAAACTTTATATTTAATCATCTGCAAATTTTAATTATAGTATTAGTTTTACTCTAAATGTGGTGTAAATAGCAAGGATGTTTTATAGATCATGATCATCTATAAAACATCCTTGGCAGGCAAGGGGATTTATTTAATGATTAAGCTAGTAACATAGTTACCTTCCGTAGTAGTGATCATGACTTTATAAAGTCCCTTCAGGATAGAAGATACATTTACTGAGTTATTCATTAATTTTCTTTCTTCTTTTACCACTCTTCCCGATAGGTCGTAGATTTTCACACTGAGCGCATCTCCCGGTACATTGAAGTAGAACAGGTCGGTAGTGGGGTTCGGATAGATAGCCACTTTGCCAGGCATCTGTGCAGAAGTGATTCCTACTTCGTCATCCTGAATTTCCTTACGGGTCCTGAATTCAATGTCCAGGTTATCTGCATCTTTTACAGGATCAAATCCTTCTTTGCGGTAATGATAGGCATATAGGCTTCCGTTTTCATCTTTGGTTGCAAAAATAAGGTCACCACCTAGGTTGCGCAATGAGTGTATCTTATCACCGTCCGGGTCTAAATTGGTTACACGTACGGGGAATTGCGATTTGTTGTCGATTCTGAATAGTTTCTGTTTGTATTCGGGTATTTCACTGCTTTCATTCCACCAATATAAACTACCGGAAGCTACGGTCAGTTCCTTCACCCAGTTACTTTGTGAACCGGGAGCCATATCCGATTGCATGGTTACTGTTTTGCCATCCGTATAATGAAGCTCTCCGCCATGGTTATCCGGTTTGGTAGCATCGAAACCTGTTGCAGCACAAAACATGTATACACCGTCGAATTCTATTCCGGCATCCGCGTAGCTATGGTTTTCGCTGGTCGGCTCATTCTTGTTGATATCGAAAATGGTAAAATCTTCTTTGTCGAGATTGGTACAGGCAAGTTCACAACCTGCTTCCAGTGAGAATCCGCGGAAATAGATTTTACCGTCATAGGGCAGCGCACCTACATCAGAAGCACCTCCTCCGCGCGGGAAACCTGATTCGTCAAAAGTCGGGTTGGAATCATAAATTTGGTAAGTGCCCTCTTCTGTTCCGTCACTGGCCCATGGCTCATTGCTGCTCTCGATGGAGAAGGCCTTGAAGAACAGTTTCTCATTATAGAAGTTAACCATGTTGTCAATGGCAGAATTAGCAGTACCGGTAGCTATGGTCTCCGTATTGATGTCTTTAATGAACTTGGTGCCTTCCGCAGTACCGTCTGTCACCCACAGTTCTTCACCCACGGTGCCTTCCTTGTTATCGGCTTTAAAGAATACTTTGCGGCCTACCCGGCAGTAAGGAGTCAACAAGCTGGCGTTGTCCTGTCCTGGGAATTTGGTGTCGCAATCGTAGATCATGTGAGTACCTTCTTCGGTTCCGTCACTCACCCATAACCACCATTGAGGCCCTCTCTCGCTATAGTTTTCGCTGTCAAAGTCTTTGGCTCCGAAAACAAACTGGGTTTCATTCACCTGTACGAAACCGCGCGGATCGGATGAATCGAAGTCGTGGATATCTTTCACCATGTATGTCCCGTTTTCGGTTCCGTCGGAAATCCATAACTCCATACCGTTTTCGCCATTGTTGGCAGCAAAGACGACTTTATCATTAAAGCGTGTCAACCAGTTTATGTCCGAACTTCCGCTGCCCGGATTGATGTCCTTCACCATTTTGGTTCCGGCTACCGTACCATCAGTCACCCACAACTCTTCACCGGAAGTTTCGTCCGAGGCGGCAAAAAAGGCTTTATACCCTTTGGACTTTTCACCGGCAACTACCAGGTTTTTGTACTGTGCGGCCTTACGGGTATCGTCAATATTGGCTTTTACTCCCTTTGGCAAAAGACTGACCATACCTTCCGGCAATGATTGTGAAAAAGCTCCTCCTACAGATAGTAAGGAGATTAAAAACAAAAACGATTTCTTGTTCATGTCATTGAATAATTTAAAAGTTAACAATTTGTTTATTTTGATTAGATGATCTTACTCTATCGTTGAATATTGGTAAGGTCATTTACTTTTTTCTTTTGGTATATCTCTTTCCGACAACATTTTCTTCACTTCCTTCTTTGCTTGTTCGCGGGATTTTGTGAAAATCTTATATATGCGTGACCTGTCGAATTTCTTATTTCTATCGTACGTATAGATGCCGTTCTTTTCCAACTCTACATCTACGATTTGTGTATAGCAGAACCCGGTGATATGATCCAGGCTGAGAATGACGTTCACCTGCTCCTCTAGTCTTTTGTAGAATTCTTCCAATGTCTTGGGAGGTTCGCCATATCCCCAAAACTCTTTTTGGTCATTGACTTCCGGCAATTTCATCTCCTTGATCCACTGGATGCCGCCAAATTCGTCGACCATATAGGCTTCTCCTTTATAAGGGGCACTTTGGTCGGGTCGGAAAACGTAAGGATATCCCTCTTTGTTCGGTGCCAGTTGTTTGTATAGTAACACAGGGTCTTGTACATAAGTATGTTCTGCATAAATATCTGTGAAGCCCGCATGATATCCTCCGCTGACGGTTATTACCGGACGGGTGCGGTCGATACGTTTTGTCATGAAATAGAGGTCGTTGGTCAATCGTGCCCGTTGTCCGTCCATGTCCTCCATCCAGGTTTCATTCAGGGGTGACCATGCAATGAGAGACGGGGCATTGTAATCCCTGTGAATGCACTCTTCCCATTCGCTGATCATGTTGCGCGCGGCAACCGGATCTGTCCAGTTCACTCCCCAGCTTGCAGATTCGCCCCATGTCAGATAGCCCAACTTGTCGGCCCAGTAGAAGTATCTTGGTTCGAACACTTTCTGATGTAAGCGGGCACCGTTGAAACCGGCTTCCTTGCCTAATTCTATATCTCTGCGTAACTGGGTGTCATCGGGGGCAGTCCATTGGCCGTCCGGATAGTATCCTTGGTCGAGTACAAGGCGTTGATAATAAGGCTTGTTGTTGAGGTAGAATGTTTTTCCCCGGAGTTCCGCTTTACGCATCCCGGCATATGAATTTACTTTGTCGATGGTCTGTCCTTTGGAGTTTAACACGGAGAATTCGATATCGTAAAGGAAGGGAGACTCGGGCGACCATGTTTTTATGTTTTTCAGTTTCCCGATGATGAAGCTACTGTTGCCGGCAGGGGTCGTTTGGGAAAATACTTCCTTTCCATTGTCAAGGATGCGTATTTTTAGCGAGCTTTCCTGATCCAAATCATAGAAAACCGGTTCAAACACAAACTGTTTATTATCTAAGTCGGGTGTAATGCTGCATGATTTCAACCCACCTTTTGAAACGGCTTCCAGCCATACCGTTTGCCATATCCCCGTCACCCGTGTATAAAGGCAGCTGTAAGAGTGGAGGCGATGTGACTGTTTTCCACTCGTTTGCAATCCTGAGCGCAGGTCATCTTCTACATATACGACCAAATTATCGGTCGATCCGGGTGTCACATAAGAAGTAATGTCTACCGAAAATGAAGAAGAACCTCCATAATGGACGAACGCTTGCTGTCCGTTTATATAGATGGTGGATTTATAATCAACTCCTCCGAAATTGAGTAATATCCGCTTTCCAGCCCATGCTTCGGGGATGGAGAGCTTGCGTTGGTACCACATTGCATCGATAAAATCTTTATGATTGACTCCCGAAAGGGGGCTTTCCGGACAAAATGGTACGAGGATCGTTTTCCCGAATCCTTCATTTGTAAATAAGGAGCGTTCAATACCGCTTTTGGAAAAATCAAATTCGTAACTCCATGTACCATTTAAATTCATCCAGTCTACTCTCTCAAATTGGGGACGGGGATATTCGGGTCGGGGGATTTCTATTCCGAAGCAAGTCGTGATTGCTGTTAAAAATAATCCTAATGATAAAGCGAACTTTTTATTCATCTGTTAGTGTTTTTACATTATAAATATTAGAATTTATAGCTATTAATTCACAGCACAAAGATAGCGGTTCGGCATCTCAACAACGGGTGAAAATGTGTTGGATATGGATACTTTTGTCTTATTTTTAAGGGTAAATGAGAGTAATACGGTATTTGGATATATGGAAAATGGGGGGTGATATTATCTTATTTTATATGTAATGCGTTATTGGATAGTGTGTTATTGTGCGTTCTCGCTTTTCTGTTGATTGGAATCTTGAATACTCACTCTTTCAATGGGTACCTATGGGGCTTTTCTTCTAAATTTGGATGTTTAGTTGAAAAGTAGTCTTTAAAATATCTTTAATATCCTTTGGAAAGTAAACCGGATAATTGTAGAACGATTTAGAAGGTGTAATATGTTTTCTAATAATAACTCCTGTGAATAAGTACCTTCTGACAAAGAGTAAATGCTCCCATAAGAATGAAGTCAATGCCAAAAGATTGGCACTCATTTGGCATTTGCTCTGGAGTCGTTTATATGTTAACTATCGGACCAATCGATGTTTGTTATTCTATTATTTTATGGTGGATGGTTGTGAAATCCTCAATCCGCTGATAACTGCTGCTACAAGTGCAAATCCTCCGCCTACCAACAAGCAGACGGACGTGCTTTTGCTTTGAACTACGAAGCTGAATAACAAAGCTACGAGTGTGGTTCCGAACGTTTGTCCCAAGAGCCGCGCCATGCCTAACATGCCACTTGCACCTCCCGAACGATTGGTAGGTGCGGAAGATATGATCGTACTGTTGTTCGGTGTTTGGAACAACCCGAATCCCATGCCGCATACAACCAGTCGCCAGATAATGCTGATGTCCGAAGATTCCGGTGTAAGCATCGATAAGGAGAAAAGTCCCGCTGCGAAAATTACCATGCCGATACTTCCAAGTATACCCGGGTGGATACGTTCTACCAAATATCCCGCTGTAGGTGCCGTTATTAAGGTTGCAATAGGCCAGGGGGTAAGGAGCAGACCGGTCATCACTTCGCTATGTCCCAATGTGTTTTGGAGAAAGAACGGCAATGAAATCATTGCCAGCATTTGTGCTATGAAGGAGCAAATGGATGTGCTGATGGAAAGTGTGAAAATGGGTATCTTCAGTAGATCCAATGGCAGTAACGGTGTGGTTTGTCCTAATTGCCGTCGTACATAATACGTTCCTACTATTGCCAGAATGATGAGTTGGATGACAATATAGTCATGATGTTCATGATGGGCAAATCCATCCAGTGTATAGATAAGTAGACCGAAAGTTATGGCATTGGCAATGGCACTCTTTTTATCAAATTTCCGGTCGTCCCGCTTTTCATTCCGGGGAAGGAATTTGTAGCCCAGTATCAAAGCGGTCAATCCCAAGGGGATATTGATTGCAAACAGCCAGTGCCAAGAGCTGATGGCAAGTATACCGCTGGCAATGGACGGGCCGGCTGCTGCCGAAATAGCCACTACCATAGCATTGATTCCCATTCCCTGACCTAACTTGCTGTGAGGATAGATCGTACGGAGTTGCGCGGTATTTACGCTAGTGATAGCGGAAGCACTGAACCCTTGAAAAATACGTGCGATGGTCAATGTCCAGAATGAATCGGATAGGGAACATATCAACGAGGTGATGCAGAACATGGCTATGCCGGATAGATAAATACGCCTGTAGCCGTATATCTCCCCGAGGGAGGAGAATGAAAGCAAGGAGACGACGATTGCAAGCTGGTAACCGTTCATGATCCATGTGATGATCGAAGGTGATACATCGAAATCATGTGAAAGGGTGGGGAGTACGATATTGACAATGTTTATATCGAGTACCGACATGCAGAGGGCGAATGAAATGGCAACTATCGCCCATATTCTTTGGGGTAGGGGTAATCCGTCTGTATTTTCTATTTCGGGAGTTTTGAGGGCAAGTTTGTTATCCATAAATAGTACGTTTATTCTGCAAAATAAACAAAACATAGGTTTCACTGTTCCTGTGCGGGAATAAATTATAAGCTTTTTTAGCTGTGAGGCAGATTTATATGAGAAGAATAATCTTTCGATTTCAGATGGACATCCTATGTGGAAACAGTGCAGTATTCTTCTAGTAGAACAACTGCACTGTTTCGATTAGAATCAGAAATCTGCCTTATGTCTTTTTACATCTTCTATAAGTTTGGAAAAGGATTTTAAATAAATCATTATCCTATCTTTTTTGCAATGAAGAATGTATAACCATAGAATTCTTTATACTTCCGGTATAATTCTTCTTCACTTGCTTGAAGTGCGCTGAATTCTTCAGCGACTTTATTTCCTGCATATTTACTCAGGAAAATCTTCTGGGCACTGGTCTTCGGGGCAAAATAATGTTCTGTCCAGCAGTTTTCGGGAAGGATGAATGTCGCAACCGGAAGATATCCGGCTTTGCATACTTTGGCAACCTGATTAGGAATCGTGTCTATTTCAGGATAGGCATCCATCCAGAAATCGTTGATTTCCGCTGGCCGTTCGTCTGTAAACCATGAACATTCGGAAACGGCAATATAGCCTCCTGTTTTCAAATATTTACGCCATTCATTCAGCCCCCGTTCAAAACCGATATTGTAAATGGCTCCTTCCGACCAGATCAGGTCTAACTCTTCCTCTTGAAAAGGGAGGTTGTCCATTGAACCGACAATGCCTTTTACCCTGTCTTGCAGGCCAGCCTGCTCTGCATTACGATTGAAGATATCAATAAAGCCGCGGAGAAAGTCAATTCCCGTAATCTGTCCCGGCACATGTTTTGCCAGTACCATTGTTTGCCCTCCTGTTCCGCAACCTATGTCGGCTATGAGAGATTTGTCGGTAAGGTGATCTATGAAGCTTAACGCTTTCAATGTCACTTCGGGACTTCCGGGACCTTGCCGTTCCATGTTGGAAAAGAAGTCGCAAATTAGATTAAGTTCGAAATCATGAATTGTTTTATTTTCGTTACTCATTATCTTAATGTATTTTGCATACAAAGAAAGCATAACATTACTTTCATCATAGTATGCAGATTAAACTTGAATTATAATAATAGAAAAATGCTCTCGAAAGGAGTGATCCGAGAGTAAACGAAAGGACAATCTGTGTTGGAAACGCAGATTGTTTACAATACCAAATCCGATTTAAATGTCTTTGTCATGCTGCAAAGATATGTATTATTTCCTTTGGTGGAAAATAAAATACCGATTAGTTTAAATTCTACTAAGAAACGGCTTTGGTTTTTGCTTGGTGCTTATTTATTCTTCATCTTCGTTTGCTTGGGGCTCTGCTTTTGGAAGCATAGTGCAGTTTATGTGATTAAAAGCAAAGTGAAAGATAAGAGAAAAATGGGATTAGGGAACCCCGAAAATTGAGGAAAACTTATTACATCAATCTACCTTCCGACTGAAGGCCTTCGACCTCGGTGATGAACACCTTCTTAGTCACCGATGAAGGGCACCTTCATCACCGAGGAAGGGGGCGTTGATCACCGAGGTGAAAAGTGGATAGCCTAGGTATTGATAATCAATTGTTTATATGTGTGATTTAGGCGTTGCGGCACAGATGTCAGGAGTTGAAATTTGTTGACACACCTTAAGGCGAAGGGTGAGCATAAACATCATTGGCCATATGATACTTTGAACCGATGGTCGATCGGGTTAATTCGTGTGTCTTATAGGAGAGAAACTGTAGCCTAAAACTCATTCTGACGAATGACTTTTGATTTGTTGTTCTATCTTCAGCTCAAGTTGTCGACTCTTTATGTGAAAGCTTAATGATGCGTTGGTTGCTGCTTCCTCTGAATTCCAAATACGGGGAATAAAGTTCCTGTATGAAACGGCCGTCTACCAATACGTCTATATAAGGAAGGATAGCACTGAACCTTGGCTGTGCCTGAATTTGTTCATACGTGTAGCCGGTATAACACCAGATGTTCTGCCGGGTTTCCTCTTTAATTCGTTTTATCAGAAGTAAAAATGCTTCCGGATTAAAAAACGGATCGCCACCGGAGAAAGTTACACCGTCCAGTAACGGATTAGCGTTTATCTCACGGATAATTCCCGTGATACGTTCTTCGGTCAGTTCGTCACCGGCAAGTGGATTCCAGCTTTCGGGATTGTGGCATCCCGGACAGTGGTGGTTGCATCCGGCCAGATAGATGGAATACCGGATGCCTTCACCGTCAACTATCGTTTCCGAATAGGTGTATAAGAGATTCATAAGTGTTTCACTCTGTCTTTCTCTTCAGCTCTTTTGGCAGAGTTCCAAGAACTCAGGTCTCCTGTCAGATAGCCTGTTATACGCCTCATACGCAAGATATTCTCGCTTTGGCATACCGGACATTTATCGTAAATCACTCCTTTGTAACCACAATTATGGCAGGTGTCCACCGGATGGTTGATTGAACCGTATCCGATACCTTCATCGTACATCACCTTCACGATTTTAGCAATGGCCCGGACATTCTTCTGTGCTTCACCGTCCAGTTCTACATATGTGATATGTCCGCCACGCGTAATGGCGTGGAAGGGAGCTTCCCGTTTGATCTTTTCGGCAATGCTGATCTTCTCCTTCACATCTATATGGAAGGAATTTACATAATATTCATTGTCCGTCACTCCTTCTATCTTCCCATATTTACGACGATCCATACGGGTGAAACGTCCGCTCAATCCTTCGGCGGGAGTAGCAAGCACGGAATAATTCAAGTTGTATTTGGCTTTGTATTCATCCACAACTTTGTTGATCTCCATGACCGCTTCATAAAGAGTGTCCCAGGCTTTGTCACTATGTCCGTGCCCTTTGCCATACAGTGCCATCATTGCATTGTGCCCGCCAATGAAGCCGATGCCGAGTGTGCCGCTACGTAATACATCACCTACCTCTTCGTTCGGGTTCAGATTGCCTCCTCCTTTCCACACGTCATTGCCCATCATGAATGGGAATTGGCGTGCCAGAGCCGTGCGTTGATATTGGTAACGGGCATAGAGCTGGTCGGCTACCAGAGTAGCCATTTCATGTATTGATTCCAGAAAGATTTCTTTAGCTTTCATCTCGACAGCGTCCTTGTTGCGTCCGTCCTCAACCATGCTTTCTGCTTTGATACGCGCTTCTATCGCCAGACGAGGCATGTTGAGAGTGGTAAACGAAAGGTTCCCACGGCCCAAAGATGATTTTTCACCGGCCACGTTCTCGTACACACGTGTGCGGCAGCCCATTGTCGCCAGTTCATATTGATAGCGTTTCGGGTCATTTGCATCCCATTTGTCATTTTGATTGAATGGAGTGTCCAGAAACATGAAGTTGGGGAACAATGCCTTGGCCGTAGTGTGGCAAGCTTTCAGGAAGAGGTCGAAATTGGGGGTGGTAAAAGTCATTCGTCCTTCTTCTGCCGCTTCGAAATCGGTCATTGCTTTTTGATAATCTTCTTCGGAGTAAGATACTCCCTCTTTTATTTTGAATATCTGGATAGGGAATACCGGCACCTCTCCACGAGTGCCTAACCCCTCTATAGTCGCTTTCAGCAGTTCTTCGATGACCATGCGACCTTCAGCGGAAGTGTCTGTACCATAGTTGATAGAACTGAATACTACCTGATTGCCTCCACGCGAATGCATCGTATTCAGGTTGTGGATGAAGCCTTCCATAGCTTGATGGGTGTCCTTGCGGGTTTGCAGGTATGCTTTTTCAATCACCCGGGCTAGATGCTCCTTGTCAATATTGATTTGTAAGGCTGTCAGTGCCATGCGAAAGGTTTCGCGTTCCAGCTCGTTGGTTTTGATGGATGGCAGGTGTTCTTCAATCAAAGCACGGATAGCTTTTTCTTCCACGCTGGTGTTGGTATCCATTACCACATAAAAACTGATGAATGAGGCCAAGTGTTTACGGAAAGATTTGCTGACACCTTTGGCCATGAAGAAGTCAAAGGCAGGAATTGCTTGACCACCGTGCTGCTCATTCTGGTTGGTCTGGAAAATGATGGTAGCGAGTGTGGCATAACTTTGAATGCTTTGAGGCGTACGGATACTGCCGTTCTTGGTGCGGAAACCGCGCTCAAAAAGGTCATCCATGTCATATTGGATGCAAGTGGTTGTCTTTGTCGGATAATAATCCAAGTCATGGATGTGGATATCGCCCAATTGATGTGCCTCCGCGAATCGCTTTGGCAGCAGGTATTTGTAGGTGTAGTCTTTTGTGACTTCGGAGGCGAAAGTCATCATTTGTCCGGCCGGTGTATGGCTACTCATATTGGCATTGCTCAGATTTATATCGTTTTTATCGATAGCCACGATGCCGTCCATTACCTGTTTCATTTGGGTCTTCTTGTCCCGCTCCGTATTGCGCCATTCACGGTAGATGATGTATTTCTTGGCAACCTCCGGACGCACCTTCATTAATTCCTTTTCTACCAAGTCCTGAATCTCTTCCACTGTGATTGTCGGATTGCTAAACCGGCTGATGACATTCATGGTAATGTCAGCTACGAGTTGTTGCTCGTCTGTGATGCCTGTGGCACTGAACGCTTTGCTAATTGCGTTTTTAATTTTACTAATAGAGAAATCTTCTCTTTTACCATCGCGTTTGATGATACAAATTTCAGCGTAGTTCATAACTTTAACTCCCGAAAGCTTTTAAAAGTTGATAAAATGATTAATTCCGGTAGGTCTTCTGACTTATCTCTCCCTCGCATCGCCTTCCCACGCTGTGCGCGCAGTGACATAGTGTGCGGATTCATAGAGAATTACAGCAGCGGGTACTGTCGCCGATTTGCACAGCGTTCCCTCATGACTAAACCTCTTTTTAGCTCCGAAACAGTGACAAAGATAATGCTTCTATAAATAGGTTGGTTGACTTTTAACAATAAAATTCGGGAAACTTTTCTTTGTGACTGATACAGAAAGTTTTCCATTTCGGGAAACTTTTTTATTGATATGCGAGTGAAAGGTTTCTTTGATAATGTAAAAAACATGGGGTGGAATGCTTATCGCATTGTATCATGTCCGCATCTGACTATCTATCGTTAAAATGTTAAGATAGAGTAACGGATTAGTATTTATGCATATAAATTAATATATTTGAAAAACCATTCGGATAAGATCGGGAGAATTGATAGAGGGAGGAGAAATTGAATAACCGAAGGTGTACTATGAGTACGAATTGCAGAATGTAATTGAATAAAAAGTTTATAGAAGAATGAGGATCGTATATTTACTTTTAATTCTGTCATGTATGATGACGGAGCGTTTGTATGCACAAATAACTTGCATCGGAGATGAGGATCTTGTATCCAAAGTTCAAAATTCAGATAAGCGTTACAAATTTATTTATGTGTTTTGTAACTATTGTCAGGCTTCTCAGGTACGCTATCCGGAGGTGGTCAAGCTTATACATGATAATAAAGACATGGACAGCTTCTTTATCTGTGCGCAGGATAGTTCTGAAATTGCGGAATATGTGGATACTTGTAAGGTCGCTTCTACTATGTACGTGATTAATCAAAACAGGAAGAGAAAAATGGTGAGTTTCTACAATCCGATAAAGGCTACTTGTAAGTTTCTCAAAAAGCAATTAGGTGTGGACACGGATAAAATGGGTGCTTCTGATTTTTGTGTTCTTGATAAGGATAATAAAGTGATAGCACAAACAAATTGGGCTATGAATGATGAAGATTATTTTAAATTGTTGAAAGAGAGTCTGAATATCAGGAGTGCCGACTGATCGTTTGAGGTAATCTGTTTGATTCCTTTTTTTGCAGCACGACGAATGGTTTGCTTGTGTTTATAACGTATTATTTCAATATCATCCAGATCGCTATGATATGTCCGATGCTTCCTCCCAGGCAAAAAAGATGGAATACGGAGTGCATATAGGGCTTACGCAATGAATAGAACACCGCACCTAAAATGTAAGAGGCACCTCCACCGAGTAACCACCAGAAAGCAGGTGTGGCTCCCATGTCTGAGAGGCAGTGCATCAGTGGTTTGAGTGCTACCAAGATTGCCGCTCCCATTCCTACATAGCATATGGTTTCGAGATTGCTATGTTCTTTCAGGCTGGTGAAGCTAAGTATAAATCCTATGATGGCTGATAACCAAACGAAGGCAAATATTCCCCAACCCCAGCCGCCTGCATTTCGCATGACTAAAAGTGTAAAAGGAGTATAGGTGCCCGCAATGTGCAGGTAAATGGCTCCATGGTCGAACTTGCGTAATAGTTCTTTGAGTGATCCGGGAGGCGCGGAATGATACCAGGTCGAACTGACATACGATGACAGCATACCTGTGAGGTAGATCGCAATGCAGGCAACAGCCCAGTGAGGGTCGTTGCTTGCTGCTGCTTTTATTAATAGAAAGTATCCTGCTGTTAGGCCCAGCAGGATACCCGTTCCATGACTGATTGCGTTGGCGAGTTCCTCCCCGTTAGTGTATCGATGATTTTTCAATGTCGTGACTTTTAGCTTCGGGCTGTAAAAGTACTCTATATTTTTGAAACACTCGGCTCGAAGTCTGTTTAAATTTCTATTTAAACAGGTTTTACTCTTTCTTTAAAATAATCTTTCCATTATACTGGGCAGCTACCAGTTTGCGGAAATCGAGAAAATCCTTGTACATTGCTTTGGGGTATACTCCTTTATACATCAGTAATTGATGTATGACTTTTATTTCCTTGTCTTCCACTTTTAAAGAGGAGGTGAATTTGCCGAAGCGGTTTTTTAACGTACACGTTTTAGGCATTGATTCAATAACATATCCGTCCGGAAGTTGCAAGGTGATACTGTCTGTGTCGAGATAACCGTATTCTATATGGATATCCTGTTTCCGTTCTTTCATTTCCGGTGTGCTGAATCCTTTGCGGAACACGTTGATGGGAATAAACAAACGGTTTCCGGTTTTATTGCCATATTGTTCGCTGCTGATAGAATATGAAATGTCTATCTGGGGCATTGCCTCTTTCTTCTCGACTATCTTTATATTACCGATATTCGCTTGTCCTAAAGTGATTCCTGAATGTAGACGGTCTTTTTGGCGTGAAGGCTCGAGGTGGGTGATGGGAGCCGTACTTTCATATTGAAACAAGCGGGAGGATTCTTTGGCTGCAATGTTGACACTTCCAGTGGGAGAAAGTACCACTTGTGCCGTAATGCTTTGTGTATTCAGTGAATCGGGGTACGAAGGCAATCGGCAAAGCTTACCGCCTTCGGGAGTGATCAGCAGAGCATCGTGGTCAGCGATGCTACTGTGTACATAACCGAAAGGCAGTTCGGGATTGGTGCATTCCAACCAAAGTGTGTCTTTGGCTAAAGGAACTTGCAGGATGACATGATTCATTTGATTGGCACTGGCATAATCGGCTATTAACCGTTCGTTGTCGGTACTGATCACCGTGTAAACGGAAGGAATGCCCAGTTCTTGGAGCATGGCACGTGTATAATTGGACAACCCTTTGCAATCACCGAAGCCGGCACGACAAACATCGGTGGCTGCGATAGGCTGAAGTCCTCCGATACCCAGTTGGATGCTGACATAACGTGTGGTGGCTGCCAAATGGTCGTAAACAGCTTTCACCTTCTCACGGGGAGTGGTGCAATGCGCTGTCATTTCGTGCAATTTGGCTTTGGTCGCCTCGTCCAATTGATCACGACCGGCAAGTAGTCCGTATTGCCAATCGCCATAATCTTTCCATGTACTCATATTACCACGGCTACCGTCAAAAATGAAATTTCCCGGGGCGAAGTATATGCGGGGAATGAGATCGGAAAGTGAAGCACCGAATGGTTCGTATTCAATAGCGGAAATCGGGCCGAGGCTCACTTCCATGAGTACGTTTCCTTCTGGGGTTTTCTTTTCTGCCACTTCTGCCTGGGTATTTATTTTATGATACCGGCATGGCAGTTCCGCGGGTGTTTGTATCCTGTAGGTCGCTTTAATCACTCCCTGATTGTACCGTGTCTGAGGTACGAATGTAGGAAATCCGATAATACCATCCTTGTATTTCACTTCCCACTCATATTTTATTATGATGGGATAACGCGGAAGGTTGCATTCATAATAATAGGTGTAGTCATCACTGGTAAGACCAGAAGAATATTCAGTCATTTGCAAGTCTGATTTCTTGATCTTTTTTATCACTTTGCCGGTAAAGTCAAGTATTTCCCCTGAAAATTTACGTAGAGAGGTGAATTTGTCGCACATGCAAATGAAATTCGCGGCATCACGTCCCTTGTCATTCAGAATGGTAATGGTGTGACTCTCCTTGCATATTCCGCTGGTTGCCGATTCACAGATGATTTCGGTAGTGGCATCTTGTACAATGGAATAGGCATCACTCACTATTGTGAATTGTGCCTGTAACAAGAGCGTGGTAAGGAAAGTGAGCAGTATGCTGCTATATAATCTTCTTGTAATCATTTTATGACTATTTATTATTATAATTTTTTAAGCACGATAGTCTCGTTGTTCTTGTTTGCTACCATCTCCCAAAAGCTCTGCAATCCGGGATATTCTGTAGACAGATAAAGGAGCTTGTTAAAGTTGAACATATAGTTAATGGTCAGTTTGTTAGCTTGCATAGCCAAATTGTAGCGACATGTTCCTTGACCGTCTTCAGTTTTTATTTGTAATGGGGTTGGCATTTCCTCTACGGTGTAACCGTCGGGTATGGTCAGATTGACTGATAGGATCACCTGGTCGGGATATGGAAATTCCACCGGTAATTTCCGTTCAGATTGCGTGAAAGGATTCTTTTCTACATGTAGGAAAACCATTGGATTCAGATAAATAAAATCATCATTGACGGTGGCTTGCTTTTCGAATTTTACGATCTCCTTTGCGTTTGGTGAAAATTCGTTTATTCCATCCGTTTGCAATCCGGTGACTTCAATCTCTTCATTGCTGGCAAGCTGATTCACAAATTCGGTACTATCCTTTGCACTTCGGAAACTGTGGCGGAAGCGTGAAGCATACTGGCCTCGATAATTGGTAGTACGCGTACCGCATATTTTCCCGTCCGGTTGGATAATGGCACTAACCATGGAACGTAATTGGTTTTTTCCTATTTGGCTAAGATCTACCCATTTGGCTCCTATTCCCGGCATAATCAGACGTGCCCGGTTTACCATTAAGGCAGGTGGTAGTACATTGATATAACCATCTCTGACCGAACCGTCCAGATAGACAAATGTACTGTCCGTATTTGCTATGGCTACAATGAATGTATTTAGCTTCTGGAGGGATGGATGTGCATAAGGAATCAGTCCTCTGTTGCGTCGGCTCATTACTACCGGAAAAGATTCGATCCCTGCATCACGGAGCATGCTCATGAAAATGAAATTGATCTCTGCATTGCTTGCTGTACCGTCTTTTACTATTTTTTTAGCTCGGCTGCCTTCAAGCGAATAAGTTTCATCCCATTTGACCCTTTGTTTGAGGAAGGTGAAGATCGAAGCAATCTTATCCTCCGTACTTGCCATCTGATCTAATTTCAAGGATGCCATCTCTTCATGATAAGGATTGCGCATTTTTAAACGGCCTCCGAAATCCTGATTGTCTAATAATAGTTTGTCTATATTTTCCCAAGTCTGTGTGAAGGATTTATAAAGTGCCCCCGGAAAATCTAATCCTCCTAATTCGAAGTTAACTTGAGTACTGTAATCGTCGACACACCAGATGTAATTATCATTGCGTACTGCCGGAAGTTGCCTTCCTTTAAAACAAAGGTGTCTTCCTGAACATTGCAGGGGGTGTCCATTGATGTGAAAATTGAAAAGCTTACCTTCATCTTTTGTTTCGAGGGGTTCCGTACCCCGCATGTCAATGTTGAATTTGAAGTATTCTGGAATTGTAATATTATATTCTGTATATAAGGTAGGGATGTCTTGTTGTGCATACCAGTCATTTAATGTATAATAGAAGTCGGATAATATCTTATACTTATATTCTATTACGGTACCCACTTTTACGTTGGGGATAGAGAATTTTACCTGCATGTATGTATCATTGATTCGTTCCATGAAGATAAAGTCCTTTTTCATTTTTGTGCGTTCTGTCTTTCCACCTTCAAGATTATAGGAAGAAGCCTCGATCTGGGATACGATTTCTTTGGATTTATAATTGTCTTTACTGTTGTAATAAGGGATGGTGACGTTTGCGTAGGAAGTTCCGTCAGCTTTGAGTATTTTGATTTTTACTTCATAAGCATATTCTAAGCGGAAATCTTCTGTTACGAAATCATACGATACATCTGTTTTCTTACAAAGCACCACTGCGGTAGCCGTAGTATCGGGTGCATACGTTGTCATTGAAAGTTCCTCAGCCGAGGGCTTTCCATATTTCAAGCTGGGTTCCACTACGTTTACCTCTTGCCCGAAAATCCCGTTTATAACGAAACAGGAAAATAATGTAAGGAAAATGTGTCTCATGTTCATCTCTTTATAATTTTCTTAATACGATTAGTTCATTGTTCTTTTTGACAGCTGTTGTCCAGATAGCTTGTAAATCAGCATATTTTTTACTATTTCTATTTGGTTTTAATATTTTGATTTTTACGCGATGTTGTGTCGTGAGTGAAAATTCATTGGCGTCATATCGGTAAGAAGTTGGGCCGATATCATATAATACTATGGCACTAGCTGTAGTGTCGGCTGGGTAAGTGGTTATTTCTAATTCTTCATTGGAAGGTTTGCCGAATTTTAAACTCGGTTTTACTATCTGCTGACCGGAAATCTGAAAGCTGATACAAAAGAATAGAAATAGAATGATTGTGAATCTGTGATTCATAGCTTTTTGTCGATTGTTAACACAGCGAATATATACAAAAAAATGTGAAAGGCATATAGGGGGAGGTTGTTTTTTGATGAAATAGAATGAAAAAAGAGGAATTTCCCTATTTCAGGGAAATTCCTCTATCTAAATGTAAACTCGAGTTGTCGTTTTATACCAAATGTCCGATCCATTCTTCACGATCTCCCGGGAGGAGATCAATGATGGGAATTTCAATCATCGTATAGCATCCCGGTTGTTGACGCATAGAAGCACGAGCTACACATACTAATACTTGGGCTGTCAAAGCCGGGTTGTTGATATGCATATTGAATTCGAATAATTGGTTTTGGGTTTTCCCGGAGACTCCTTTGCGGGTTAAATTAACTCCGTGTCCCATATCAAGCAAGGCATCTACGCTGGGAACCTGTTTAACGTGAGTTTCATCGTTAACGAAATATGCATCGGATTTAATAGCTGCAGCTACTTCGTCGAATTTATATCCCTCTTTTAGTTCGATGTATACCATCCGACGATGAATGCCGGTACCAGTGGGGATTGTCATGGAAAGTGCAGCTTTTACACCATCGATGGCTTTTACTGCCACCGTATGTCCCATACTCATGCCGGGGCCGAAGTTTGTGTATGTGATTCCTTTAGGGGCGATAGCTTCTAATAGGGTGCGGACAACTGAATCACTTCCCGGGTCCCATCCTGCAGAAATAATAGAAACGGCTCCATGCTCTTTGGCGTATGTTCCTAATTCGTGACGTAAAGCTGTAATACCTGTATGAATATCATAGCTATCGACTGTGTTGATGCCTAAAGCTAGGATCTCTTTTGCATAGCTTTCTACGCTACGGGTAGGGGTACACAAGATAGCTACATCTACATCTTGCAGTTCTTTGATATCTTTTACAATGGGGTAATCATTCAATTCGGCAGGTTTGTTTTCTGCTCCTGCACGACGAACTACACCTGCTATTTCAAAATCGGGAGCAGACTGGAGGGCTTCCAGTACATAATGACCAATATTGCCATAGCCAACTATGGCAGCTCTTACTTTTTTCATCTTTTTATTGGTTTCGTTTAACATATTTCTTCTTTTGTGGTGCAAAAATAATCATTTTTTCTGTTTATGAAGGTAATAATGGTGTTAAAGTTAGTTTTTATACTCAAGATGTTAGAGGCTTAATATTTCATGTGTGCGTATGTTACAATGAGGCTGTAAAAGGTTGTTTGATTATAGTGTGATAATCAAATAAAAGTACAATATTTCATGTGTGTGTGCGTTATAAATATATTATGATAGAATACGTTAAAGGCGAGATTGCCGAGCTAAGCCCGGCAACTGCGATAATCGATTGTAATGGCTTGGGGTATGCCGTAAATATCTCACTGAACACATACTCGGCGATTCAAGGTAAAAGTAGTTGTAAACTATATATATATGAAGCTATCCGTGAAGATGCATATGTCTTGTATGGCTTTGCAGATAGGCAGGAACGGGAATTATTCTTATTATTAATATCTGTATCCGGTATTGGGGGAAACACGGCACGAATGATACTTTCGGCACTGTCTCCGAGCGAATTGGCCAATGTTATTAGTACCGAAAATGCCAATCTTCTGAAAACAGTGAAAGGTATTGGGCTGAAAACGGCTCAACGTGTGATAGTGGATTTAAAAGATAAAATAAAAACTTCTGCACCTGCTACAAGTAGTGAAGGTGTATTCTCCACTATGACTTCTGAAGTTCAGGAAGAGGCTGTGGCAGCACTTACAATGCTTGGGTTTGCAGCGGCTCCTTCGCAGAAAGTTGTACTTACCATTTTGAAAGAAGAACCAAATGCTGCTGTTGAAAAAGTAATCAAGCTGGCTTTGAAGAGATTATGAAAATAAAGTGCCGACTTTATAGTGAATCGATGTGTCAATGGATTTTGCAATTATTCCGCAAACCCATTGACTCATTGGCATATTGGCACATTAGTATGTTATTTTTGTTTCTAGGTTGTATTCCTGCTTTTGCTCAGGCGCTTCAACCGATGCCTATTGTAGAAAAAAAGGTAGAATACGATGCTTTGACCAATCGATATCTTATCCGCACTTATATTGGAGGGCAGGAGATGGAGGTACCTGTGATCATGACGCCTGCCGAATATCTTGATTGGAGCATGAAGCGTTCCATGCAACAGTATTACAGACAGCGGAATGATTCTGTTTTTAGTAAAGGGAAGGAGCAATTCGACTTTACGAATATGAAATTCAATCTGGGGCCTGCAGAAAAGATTTTTGGTCCGGGTGGTGTTCAGATTAAAACCCAGGGAAGTGCAGAATTGAGCTTTGGGGGGACATACAAAAATGTACAGAATCCGACCCTTCCTGAGAGTATGCGTAAGACTTGGGGATTTGATTTTGATGAAAAGATAAATGTCAATGTTAATGGTAAAGTAGGTGATAAGGTTAACCTTGACATGAATTATAATACTGATGCGACTTTTGATTTTGACAGCAAGAAGTTGAAATTGAAATATGAAGGTAAGGAAGATGAAATAATCAAACTCCTTGAGGCGGGTAATGTGAGTATGTCAACCGGCAATTCGTTGATTCGTGGGGCGACTTCTTTGTTTGGCGTACGGGCAGATTTACAATTCGGAAAATTGAAATTGCAAACAGTTATCAGCCAGCAGGAGAGTGAGTCGAAAACCGTGAATAGTAAGGGTGGGGCGCAGACAACGAGCTTTGACTTTTCAGCTGATGCTTATGATGAAAACCGGCACTTCTTCTTGGCACATTATTTTCGTGATACTTATGATCAGAGCATGTCGCAGTTGCCGAATATTATTTCCGGAGTTAAAATCAATCGTGTTGAAGTATGGGTGACCAATAAACGAAGTAATATTGATAACCCACGTAACATAGTGGCATTTACGGATTTAGGAGAGGCTAAACATATCAGTAACCCTCGTTGGAGTCCTGAGGGAGGAGGCAATTTGGTTCCGAGAAATGCAGCTAACACTTTGTATTCCGAAATGGTGAATAACTATAAAAGTGCGCGTGATATAAGCCAGGTAAACTCTACGATGTCCGCAATTGATATGGAAAACGGAATGGATTATGAGAAGATAGGGGATGCCCGGTTACTTACTTCTTCAGAATATACCATAAATACTACTTTGGGCTATATCTCCTTAAAACAGACATTGCAAGCGGACGAAGTTCTTGCCGTAGCATTTGACTATACGATCGGTGGAAAAACGTATCAGGTTGGTGAGTTCTCGTCCAATATAACAACGACAAGCGAATGCTTGTATCTCAAGCTTCTGAAGAATACATCCAATTCTCCCGATGCAGGTAGTTGGGACTTAATGATGAAGAACGTTTATTCTTTGAATGCTTATCAAATACAAAAAGAGAAATTTACACTTAATATTACCTATCTGAGTGATACCACCGGTGTTTATTTGCGCTATATTCCGGAAGGAAATAAAAACATCAATAAAGTTCCTTTGCTGAAGGTGATGAATCTTGACCGTTTGAATAGCCAGAATAAATTAGGGGGCGATGGATTCTTCGATTTTGTGGAAGGATATACAATTAATGCACAAAATGGACGTATCTTTTTCCCTGTTGTGGAACCTTTTGGTTCACATTTGAAAAAAATGATCGGAGATGATAAAGAGCTTATAGATAAATATGTTTTTCAGGAACTTTATGACTCTACCCGTACAGTTGCCCGGCAGTTGGCAGAGAAAGACAAATATCGGTTGGTAGGTGAATATCGCGCTTCTTCTGCCAACGAAATTCGTTTAGGAGCAATGAATGTCCCCCGTGGTTCTGTTCGTGTTACTGCTGGTGGGCGTACCCTGACTGAAGGATCGGATTATTCTGTGGATTATACGATGGGCGTGGTTACGATTCTTAATCAAAGCCTTATTGACGCAGGTACTGCAATCAGCGTTAATCTTGAAAGTAATACATCCTTCAACATGCAACGGAAGACCATGTTGGGTTTGAATTTTACTTATGACTTTTCACCGGATTTCCAGTTTGGAGGTACGATTATGCATTTGAATGAGAAACCAATGACTACCAAAGTGGCTATGGGGGATGAGCCGATATCAAACACTCTTTGGGGATTTAATGCTTCGTGGAAACGTGAAAGTCAGTGGTTGACAAATGTTATAGACAAACTTCCGTTTGTGGAGGCTACCGCTCCGTCCAATATTAATTTAGGGTTGGAATTTGCGCAACTCCTTCCAGGGCATAGTAAAGGATTGCAAGATAATGCCTCCTACATCGATGATTTTGAAAGTACGCAATCCGGCATTGATTTAAGGCAACCCTCTTATTGGCAGTTGTCTTCTGCTCCTTTCGGTGCTAAAGGCCCTAATCCGAATGATCCTAATTCGGAAGGAATCTTATTCCCTGAAGCCGCGTTGACAGACAATACGGATTATGGGAAGAACCGTTCTTTATTAGCTTGGTACCATATTGATGGTTTATTTACTCGTAGAAATTCATCCCTTACACCCACTCATATTAAGAATGACTTAGATCAACTATCAAATCATTATGTCCGTGAGGTTTATGAACAGGAACTTTTCCCGAATAAAGAGTTGAATTATCAGGAAGCTGCCACACTATCGGTGCTGAATGTTGCGTACTATCCTCAAGAGCGTGGTCCTTATAATGTTGATACGGATTTGGATAGAAATGGAAACTTAAAGAATCCGGAAAAACGTTGGGGAGGTATGATGCGCAAGATTGAGACTACGGACTTTGAAACGGCTAACGTGGAATATCTGGAATTTTGGATGATGGACCCATTTATTTATGCTGATGGGGATCAACCTGGAGAGAGTAGAATTAGCCGGAGTGCAAGAGATGCTGATGAAGGGGGATATCTTTATTTGAATTTGGGAGACATTTCCGAAGATATTCTGAAAGACGGGAAGAAATTTTTTGAAAATGGTTTGCCGATTGATGGTGATGCTTCTAAAGTAGAGTATACAAAATGGGGACGTGTTCCTAAAGATCGGAGTTTGGTTTACGCATTTGATAATTCTGCTGATGCACGAAAAAAACAAGACCTCGGATTGAATGGGCTTTCCTATGAAGAGGAACGCAGTTTTTCAACTTATTCCGATTATTTGGCAAAGATACAGCCTATACTTGATCCGGAAGTGTATGAGAAATTTAATGAATCACCTGCCGCAGATCGGTATCACTATTTTCGTGGATCGGATTATGATGCTGAGGAAAAGAGCATTCTTGAGCGTTATAAATATATCAATAATACGGAAGGGAACTCTGTTGCAGAAAAAGATTCACCTGAGGGTTATCCTACTGCTGCCAAAGAATCTCCGGATATTGAAGATATCAATCAAGACAATACCCTTTCTGAAACGGAAAGGTATTTCCAATATCGTATCAATCTGTTTCCTTCCAAAATGGAAGTAGGGCAAAATTACATTACGGACAAACGTGTGGCAAGTGTCAGATTGCGTAATGGTAAAAATGAAGATGTAACCTGGTATCAGTTTAAAGTGCCTATACGTAGTGGTACCCCTATTGGGAATATTAAGGATTTCAAGTCTATTCGGTTTATGCGTATGTTCCTTACAGGGTTTAAAAAACCGACTATTCTTCGTTTTGCCACATTGGAACTGGTGCGTGGAGAATGGAGGGTTTATACCGATGCATTGAATAATTCACAAAATCCGGCTCCTACTGTCAGCGGTACTCTTGATGTATCTGCTGTTAATATAGAGGAAAATGGCGACAAAACACCGGTGAATTATGTAATGCCTCCGGGTATTACCCGTGTAATCGACCCGGGACAACCGCAACTTCGTCAACAAAATGAACAGGCTATGAGTCTTAAACTGGAGAATTTATCTCCCGGAGATGCACGTGCTGTTTATAAGAATTCCGGTATGGATATGCGACAATACCGCAGGTTAAAGATGTTTGCTCATGCGGCTGCGTTGACAGGTGATATAACTGATCCTAAAGATGGAGAATTGTCCGTATTCATCCGTTTAGGTACCGACTATCGTTCCAATTATTATGAATATGAAATCCCGTTGAAATTAACTCCTCCGGGACGGTATAATAATGACTCCGAAGCTGATCAGCTTTTGGTTTGGCCAAAAGATAATAATCTGGATATAGCTTTATCTGTTTTGACTGATTTAAAGAAGAAACGTAATCAGGCAAAGAATAATCCTTTGTCAGGTGTCAGTTATGGTAAGCTATATTCTGAATATGATCCGGATCAACCGGCCAATAAAGTAAGTATTATTGGTAATCCTTCCTTGGCTGAAGTGAAAACTATGATGATTGGTGTGCGAAATAATTCACGTGCTAAAAAGTCTATTGAAGTTTGGGTAAATGAATTGCGATTGGCTGATTTTGATGAAGATGGAGGATGGGCTGCACAGGGTAATATGAATGTACAACTGTCTGATGTCGGTAGTGTGAATGTTGCAGCTCACGTAGAGACTGCCGGGTTTGGCGGTTTGGAGCAAAGTGTAAGTGAACGGCGTTTGGACGACTATTATCAATATCAATTTACTACGACTCTTGAACTGGGGCGTTTCTTCCCGAAAGCAGTGAAACTGAGCGCACCTGTTTATTTCTCTTATTCCCGGGAAAAAACATCTCCTAAATATAATCCTTTGGATAAGGATATGCTGTTGAAAGATGCTCTCGATGCTTTGGCCTCCGATAGAGATCGTGATTCATTGCGCAATATAGCCAATGAAATAACTGTCCTCAAAAACTTCAGTTTGAGTAATATGCGAGTGGGTGTGGTCAGCAAGAACCCTATGCCGTATGATCCGGGTAACTTCACTATAAGCTACAGTCGTATGAAAAAACATAATCAGGGTAGTACGACCGAGTATGAAAATGAAACGGATTGGCGTGGGGCACTCTCTTATAATTATTCACCTGTCTATAAGGCATGGGAACCTTTTAAGAAAATGAAAAGTAAATCTAAGTGGATGAAGTTTGTGAAAGATTTAAACTTCAGTTACTTGCCACAGAATATTTCATTCAATACGGACATGGACCGTCATTATTACGAACTGCAATTGCGTGATATGGAAAATTTGAACGATCCTGTTGGTATTCCGATCAGTGTAGCAAAAGAATTCTTATGGAATCGCGATTTCTCTTTGCGTTGGGATTTGACAAAAAATCTTCGTATGAATTTTACGTCAGCTACACATGCCGAGATAGAGGAACCGTATGGAGCCTTGAATCGTGATATTTATAGTAAGGATGAATATGAAGCGCGTAAAGATACGATACGCCGTAGCCTGCTTCATTTTGGTCGTCCTATTGACTATCAGCAGACTTTTAACGCATCTTATAAATTGCCTTTTGATAAATTTCCTATTACGGATTGGATAACGGCTGATACCCGTTTCAATTCATCTTATAATTGGGATAGAGGCGTATCTCTGTCGGATGGCATCGAAATGGGAAATACAATTGCGAACCAGCGTTCCATTGATGTCAATGCCCGTTTCAATTTGGAAACCTTATATAATAAGGTGCCTTTCCTTAAAGCTACCAATCGTCGTTTTGCTTCCTCCTCTTCCCAACGTCGTCCGGATGTCCGTAAAAAGGAGAAGCCTAAACGCTATGAAAAGGAAATACAATTGAAACAAGATACTACGGTCACCGTTCGTCACGGCTTGGCCTCAAAGAAACCTAAAGTATCCGCTCTTACAGTGGATGGAAAACGATATCCGATTCGTTATAAGGTGATAGATGCTAATACAATACGTATCGAAACACGTGATAGTGTAAGATTGAAACTGACTGCCATTCAAGGTCCTAAACCGGAAGATGAGCGTTGGTATAAAATTGCACAATCTGCTGCTCGTGTGGCTATGATGGTTCGAAACGTGAGTGTTACATATAAGAATACTTATGCAATGACTTTACCCGGATTCCAGCCAGAGGTAGGAGATATGTTAGGTCAACGCAGAGGTGATTATGGGTTTGCTCCGGGATTGGACTTTGCCTTTGGCCTTACTGGAAATGATTATATAGACAAGGCCAAACGTAATAACTGGCTGGTTAAGACAGATTCCGGGAATGAGCAAGATAGTATTGCTGTCAGTTCGATAGGTGCTGCTACCACAAATGCTCAGGAAGATCTTCAGATTCGTATGACACTGGAACCTGTTCGTGATTTGAAAATTGATCTCAGGGCCGGACGTACTCGGAACAGTTCTCGCGAGATACAGTTTATGTTTAATGACATGCCTGAAGTTCAAAGCGGTAATTTTAATATGACTATTATAACTATTGGTAGTGCATTTGAAAAGCACAAACCTTCTAATGGTTATTCTTCATCCGCTTTTACACGTTTCCTTGGAAATCTGGAAGTCATTCGGCAAAGAGTGGAATCGCGATATGCGGGTGCAGTCTATCCTGAAGGGACATCGGCAGCCGGTCAACCTTTCGATCCGGCAAAAACTCCTGTTAATGCCTATACTCCGGATGTCATGATTCCGGCTTTCTTGGCGGCTTACACTGGACGTGATGCCGGTAAAAGTGCCCTTGATTTGTTCCCTGGAATGCTTTCAATGATGCCTAACTGGACGATCACCTATAGCGGTTTAAGTAAGCTTGACTTTTTCAAGAAATATTTTAAAAGCTTTACGATCAATCATGCTTATCGCAGTACCTATAGTATAGGTAGCTATAGTACGTTCCAGACTTATCATAATTATATGGGTGATCTTGGATTTGTAGATGATGTACAGACAGGTAGTCCGATTCCTTCTTCTATGTATGATGTTTCGGCTGTTTCCATCAATGAGCAATTCTCACCTTTGCTGGGTGTGGATATGACTTTCAACAATGGAATCACCACTAAAGTCGAATACAAGATGACCCGTATTCTTAATCTCAGTCTGGCGGCTAATCAGATTGTGGAAAGTGCAACGAAGGATTTTGTATTGGGTATGGGGTATAAGATTGTCGGACTTGAGTTGTTTCCGGGGAGAAACACCAAAAATTCAAAAAGCAAAGTGAGCAATGACTTGGCCTTACGTATGGATGTTTCGTTCCGTAACCAGTCAGCTCTTTGCCGATATATTCAAGAGGAAACTACGCAAGCTACAAGTGGAAACAAAGCTTTGAAAATTTCATTCTCTGCCGATTATCAATTGAGTAAACTTTTGAGCGTCCGTCTTTATTATGACCGTCAGAAAAATACTCCGTTGGTATCTGCCGCTTCTTATCCGGTCACGAGTGCTGATTTTGGTATGAGCTTGAAATTTTCACTAACAAGATAGTGTATTTGATATGGGAAATAATAAAAAGATATATATGCAATCATGGCTTGAAAGCCATCATCGCACAAAAGTAACATCGACCGATGCATGGTATTTGGATTTTGCTAACAAGCTTATTTCTATGATTGATTCTTCTGGTTTGTATACGGACAAAACATGGGCTGAAAAACAGTTTGCTGCCAAGCTATTGACTTTATATTTGGAAGATTGTGTAGCCGAAGACGGGGGATGGCATCACTTTTGCAAGTTGTATTCTAAACGCTACGGTGATCGTTTACCTTTTTTTGTAACCCCTGAAGATTATATTCCGGATGAAATCAATAAGGTTGATATTGCGTTTATACTTTGGACGATCAATTGCAGAAAAACTTCTCATTTGGTAATAGCCGATCCGTTCGATGAAAATACTTTGGAGTTGGCAGCACAAGTGTATACTTTTCTTGATGAATATTTTGAGCAAGCCCCTATTTGCGATATACCATCCAATGATTGGGTGATGCTATCTGAGCAATTAATTAAAGACAAAACGATGGTACCGGAGATAGAGTCTGGTATTAAGTTACCGAATAGTGTTGAACTTTTCCTGAAAGCTTCTGATGGGCAGCAATTGATGTATTTTCCTTGTTATGAGGATATGGAAAGCTTCTTTATAAATCACCTGCATTGGAAAGCTGCTGATCTTCCCGATAAGCTGGGTGCAGAAGAAGGAAATATCGTAGTTTATGCTAATCCTAAAGGTTTGTTAGTGGCACCCAGTGTTGCTTGTTTTTTCTGTGACAAACGTAATGAGACTTACGATTCGACATACGCAGTGAATGAAGGATATAAAGTATTTACTGAACAAGGTTATTGTCCGTTTGATTTAGTGAAATATGCCGTTGAGCATAAATTGTTTCCGGATATTCGCTTGCCATTTAAAAACGGGAAGGATATATTGTGGAATAATTGGGATTTTATTGCTCGTTATTTTTTAGGAGAATTTTATGAAGGAGATTAATGATGGTTGGAGGAAAAACTAAAGTACAAAGCGGAAATTACCGTCCTAAAAGTTCGGGAAAGGCAAAGCCTACAGGTAAACGTATCGGCAAATCAAAGCCTTCGAAGGCAAATAATCAGTTGAATAGAAGAGTGAAATAATCTATTTCACTCCCGACATAAGTAGCATCATAGGGACGGTGGAGTTCGTTTTTCATCCCCGGAATAACATCGAAAAGAGTGCGATCTGGTTCCGGTTCAATCCATTCTCCTGCACCTCTCAGACCATAGATGGAGCGTGACATCTTGCAGTATCGGTCGAAGAATTTCTCATCACCGTATTTGTTTTCTTTCATATCGTTTTTTGTTATTGGAACAAATATTGATAGCTTCGTGCATATTCTGTTTTCAACGCCTAACCTTTTTAGAAATTATTCGTTATTTTTGTAGATATGATTATAAACAAGAAGATGTCATGGATTGGAATAACAGTTTGATTGAAGGTTTGCAATGGTCCGATATTATTATTAATAAAGAAGGTAAAGAGCGTGTGGCGAAAGAACTTGCGTTACGTGTTAAAGAGAATGAAGTAATAGGGGCGGGTTCAGGTTCCACGGTGTATCTTACTCTTTTTGCGATAGCGGAAAGAATCAAATCTGAACATATGCGAATTGAAATAATTCCAGCTTCTATGGAGATTTCTATGACTTGCACCCAATTGGGGATTCCGCAAACTACTTTATGGAATAAAAGACCGGACTGGACATTTGATGGTGCAGATGAGGTAGATCCCCTACATAATTTAATTAAAGGGAGAGGGGGAGCTTTGTTTAAAGAAAAATTACTGATAAGCTGTAGTAAGCGCACTTTTATTGTTATTGATAAAAGCAAATACGTTTCCCGTCTGGGAAATAATTTTCCTATTCCTGTTGAAGTATTCCCTCTAGGATTGGAATATGTGGACGATCGGTTGATGACGTTAGGTGCTTCTAAAACAATTTTAAGGATGGCAAAAGGTAAGGATGGTCCTATCTTGACTGAGAATGGTAATTTTATCCTTGATGCTTGGTTCGATACTATCGATTTATCCTTGGAGAAGGAAATCAAGGGGATTACCGGAGTCATTGAAAGTGGATTATTTATCGGTTATAATGTCGAGGTTTTAGTCGCTGAATGATTATAATAATTCTATTCTTTTTATTTGTTCTATTAATATTGCTGTTGTTATTAAATTGGAGTCATCTGAAGTAAAGCGAATAATACCATCGGATGATGCAATATAAATTCTTGGTATGTTCCTTGAGGCAAATTTATTGAAAATTGTAGCATCATCCTGTGCAGAATATGGGAGGGTGAAATGATTGTCTGTCCAGTATTGTGTCATGCTTTCATAACCTTGCGCTCTACTGATGACAATAAATTGGATATTCCGGTTATTATTAAGTTGTTGATAAGCTTTTTCCAATTCTGGCAGTTCTGCCCTGCAATCGGGACAACCGGTATTGACAAAGGCTATCAGGCTGACTTTATCTTTTAATGTACTTGTTGAAACTGTTATTCCGTGATTGTCTTTCACAGAAAATTCAGGAAGGGGATCGCCTATTTTCAGTGAGAATATATCTGGATCATCATCTTGTATACACATGCTGAAGAAGAATGGGATGATTGCCAGTGTGACAAAAAATTTTAGCTTATCCATGAAATGTTATATTTATTTTAAGCCAATAAAGTAAGAACCTATTATTGGCTCAATTTGTTTCAAGGAATTGTTATTTTGTAGCTTCCTCCTGCCTCTTTTGTTCTATTTTCTTGGTTACGAACTGAATTTTCATGTTAGCTTCCTCTTGCTCTTTCTTTATTTGTTCCATACCTGATAATATTTGTGATAGTTCGTAAATACCTGCCAATGCCTGTTTATCGGCCGCTGTCATTGTGGTAGAATATTTTCGTTCACCGATATATTCTACTTTGATGTTTTTATCACGGTTCAAATAGAGAAATCCCATTACATTGCCATCAGCTCCCATCTTATAATCGGCTTTCTCAATTTTCTCTCCTAAATCGGATGTTTCATAACTGTCTTTTGAAGCTGGTGTTTCTGCAAAACTTCCATCCGGTGCTATTACTTTTACAGCAAAATGGTGTATGTTATTATTTCCACAATAGATGGAAGTCATACTCATTACGCCTTGTTCATTGACCTGAAAGCGCAGGAAGGAACGGTGCAGATTTTTTTCGACTGTTTGTGTCGGCCAGAAATAGTTACCTATTTGCTGATATTCGGAATCTTTTTCTAATACGTATTTATCGATGATAGCATTCAATTCTTTTTGTTTTACCTGCATCATGCTGTCCAGGTAAATCAGGCTTTGCTGCTGTTCCTCGAGTTCTACCTGTTGCATTAGCTTTTGCCCTTCTCTACGTATATCGAAAGCTTTCGGATAGAGGATTTTTACACTGTCTATCTGTAATTTTGCTTCATTATAATCTCCTTGACCGAAAGCTGTCCGGGCAAGTTCCAATCTTTCCGCAGCTTTCTTTTCCATATCATTCCCACAAGAGACCATTAACAGAGTGGTACATATTCCTGCAATCAGTTTATTCATTTTGTTCTTATTTAGTATATTGGCAACAAAAATACAAAATTTGAGTGAAGAGTGAAAAGTGAAGAATGAAAAGTTGTACCTTTGTACCTTTTCAACTTATAAAATCAGTCGGAAGTATTCAATGGAAAGTGTGGCTTTTTCGTTGCTGGGCAATTTTCTGGACTTCTGGCCATGACTATTAAGTTTTAACTACATTAAGAGATTATGATAGAGTTGACTCAGGAAGAATTGAAACAACGCTTTAGTGATAAGATATTCGGGCAGATTTCAGAAACAGCCGATGCATTAGGATTTGAATGCTATGTGGTAGGAGGATACGTACGTGATTTGTTTTTGGAACGACCTTCCAAAGATATAGATGTGGTCGTTGTAGGCAGTGGCATTGAGATGGCGCAAGCGATGGGAAAGCATTTAGGTAAAGGAGCGCATGTGGCTGTCTTTAAGAATTTCGGAACAGCCCAGTTGAAATATCATGGGACGGAAGTGGAGTTTGTCGGTGCCCGTAAAGAATCTTATCAACGGGATTCTCGTAAACCGATTGTGGAAGATGGTACTTTGGAAGATGATCAGAACCGCCGTGATTTTACGATCAATGCACTAGCTGTCTGTTTGAACAAGGAGCGTTTTGGTGAACTGGTTGATCCTTTCGGTGGAATGCAGGATATGAAGGAGAAGACGATCCGCACCCCTTTGGATCCTGATATTACTTTTAGTGACGATCCGTTGCGTATGATGCGTTGTATACGTTTTGCTACGCAACTCAGATTTTATATTGATGATGATACTTTTGAGTCTCTTTGCCGTAACCGTGACAGAATCAAGATTATTTCACGGGAACGTATAGCCGATGAACTGAATAAAATTATTCTGTCGCCCGTGCCTTCCAGAGGATTTATTGATCTTGATCGGAGTGGTCTATTGCCGCTTGTTTTTCCTGAGTTAGTCGCTTTACAAGGGGTTGAGTCTAGAAATGGCAGGGCACATAAAGATAATTTTTACCATACTCTTGAAGTTCTTGATAACATCAGTAAAAAGACAGATAACCTTTGGCTTCGTTGGTCGGCTTTGCTGCATGATATAGCCAAACCGGCTACTAAACGTTGGGAACCGAAAGCAGGATGGACTTTCCATAACCATAATTTTATCGGTGAAAAAATGATCCCAACCATATTTCGTAAAATGAAACTTCCTATGAACGATAAGATGAAATATGTTCAAAAAATGGTAAGTCTTCATATGCGTCCTATTGTGATAGCGGATGATGTTGTTACCGATTCGGCTGTAAGGCGCATGCTATTTGAGGCAGGAGATGATATTGATGATCTGATGACGCTGTGTGAAGCGGATATTACTTCAAAGAATATGGAACGTAAACAGCGCTTTCTCAATAATTTCACACTTGTTCGTCAGAAGTTGAGGGATTTGGAAGAAAAGGATCGGATACGAAATTTTCAGCCTCCTGTGACTGGAGAAGAAATTATGGAAATATTCGGACTTACCCCCTGTAAAGAGGTCGGCTCGTTAAAAAGTGCTATTAAGGATGCCATTTTAGACGGTGTTATCCCCAATGAATATGAAGCTGCCCGTGACTTCATGCTTGCGAGGGCAAAGAAAATGGGACTTGTTCCCGTGAAATGAAATCATCGTTCGGAAGAAATGTCGGTTGTATTTAAGTGAAATACATCCGGCATTTTCTATCTCTTTATTCTTAATTTAAAAAGCTGTGTTGTAACGGAAAACCGTGATGAAATATACTTTTATACTACTTGTTTTTGTTATTCTTTTTTCTTTTCTGTTCCATTTGAAACGAATCTTCTCTAAGGAAGAAAAAAAAGTCTTTTATTTAATTCTTCATTCGATAATTAATGCTTACTTTGCAAAACATAATTAAACATAAACTAAATCATTTTAAAGGTATGGATAAGATAAGACGAGGATTTTGCTCTTATAAAGGGGTGTGTTTCTTCTTTGTTGCCGCTCTTTTTTGCGGACATGCTATGGGGCAAGTAGTTGAAAAAAGAACCTTTATGGCACAAAAGACAATTGATGCATTTGATAATACGACGTTCTGTACGGCTTATTTGTCCGATGGAATGATGTATACGATGCGTGATATTGCTGTTGCAGATTTACGGAAGGTTGGTCGTATAACATTTAATCCGACTGGAAGTTCCCTTGCTGTATTACGTGAGAAAAAGCCAGTGGCTATTTATTCATTTCGTGACAGAAATAAAAAGTTGTTCGAACTGAAAGAGAAGCGGAAAGATTTGAAAGAAAAGCCATTCCCGGTAGCGATGTGTTATGGAAGTGATGCGCGTAATTTTATTGTATCCAATACGTTAGGGGAAATTGTGATTTACGATACCAAGGAATATCTACCTCAATTTTACATTCAGGGTACCGCTCCGGCAACAGCATTGGCAATAAGTTCGAATAATTATTTTATAGCTTCGGCCGTTGGTAAAAACGTTGTAATCTGGAATTTTCAGACAAAGGAGCAACGCAAATCTATTCCGATGCCTGCTTTGGTTAAAGAAGTTGTTTTTTCACCGGATGCCTCATTGATGGCAGTGACTACGGATGACAAACGACTCACAATCATTGAAACGAAAACTTGGGATAAGGTAGATATATTTGATAAGTTGGGGGGGATGCTTTCTTCACCGTCATTCCATCCGGAAGGGAAATATTTGAGTGTAATCCGTGACAATAAGGATATTCTGATTGTAAATCTCAAGAATAGTGTTGTTGAACAGGAACTATCCGAGCCTCAAGTAGGTGTGGTGGGAACCCGTTTTTTTAAGAATAATCAGAATAGTGAGGTCTATTTATTATCTAACCGTCCTAATAAGATCATTTTCTGGGATGCCAATGGTTTGAATCCTTTCTTTGGTAAGATAATGAGTAAGGAAGTAGATGCCAAGATGAATGATTGGGTGAAGATGATGCAAGGGGAGTCGATGGAGGAGTATGCTATCCGTGTGAACGATGAAACCCGTATGAAGCAGCAACAGATTTTTGCTCAAGAGGTAGCAACGGAATTAGCCGGTGACCGTATATCTATTGATAATCCATTCGTCGGGAATTATGACGCTTCCAGCAATATGTTGAATATCGATTTCAAACAATTGCCTTCTATTTCTTTGGAAGTACCTGCAGGTGAAGTTGATGATTTCGGGGATGCCAAGAATTTGAAGTTTGAAAATGCAGTCTATGTGCTAAATGATAAAGATGAGTTCGAGCTTGCCTATGTGGAAGTAAAGAATGAGACTACGAACAAGGTATATATCTATGATAATATCGGGCGTACCAGATTGACAGCAATGGAAGTGGATGATAATTTTGTTCCGCTTGAAATCATGCAGCAAGCCACACGTGAGGAGGTTCAGTTGAAGGAGATTAAAGAACAGGTGGTAGAAGAGAAAAAGCAAGATAAACTGATTACTGATAATACCCAGATCAATGTGAAGACAGAGGTAGTTCCGGGAGTAGATGCTGATGGAAAGAAAATATTGAATTATAAAGTCGGTTATCAATATGAAGTGATAAACAAAGAATTCTCAGCAAAGGAGGATTTTCCTTCAGGAGGCTATAACATCGAGAAATCGAATGCTGCCATGTCGTTGATGAAGATTATCAAAAATGCTTTTGAAGGTGATTTTGCTAAGTATCTGAACGAAGGTAAACAAGTAAAAGTTATCATTACCGGGTCGGCAGATGCCAGTCCGATTCGTGGAAAGATAGCTTATGACGGCCGTTACGGTGAATTTACGGACGAACCTTATTATAAAGACGGTAACTTGGATAATATTACAGTAACCAAATCGTCCGGTGTTACTCAGAACGAACAGCTTGCTTTATTACGTGCGGCAGGTGTTCAGAATTATATCGATAGAAATGTTACGACATTGAGTAATACCAAAAATCAATACGAGTATCATGTGGAGGTAGCCAAAGAACGAGGAGGAGAATACCGTAAGATAAACGTAGAGTTTATAATTTTAGATGCATTCAAACAATAAACAGACAATGAAACGATTTTTTTTACTGACATTCATTTTTACTGTAGGAGTCTTGGCAGGCGAGATATCGGCTCAAGATGCCGCTTCTGCCTCCAAGCATGCAAACCAGCAATATGTACTTTTTGAAAGTGAACGTGATAAAGGCACGAATATTACTGCCATGTATGATTATCTGTTGGATAGTTATAACAATTTTGTGAAGGTAGTCGAAGCACCGGATAACGGTCAGTATCTGGAAGGAGCAAAGAACCGGCTTCGTTCAATATATCCCTACCTTTTGAATGGAGCAGTTTACTATTCGGAACAAAAACAACCTGCTAAAGGATTGGATTTTTCGGCTGCATACATAGATTTACCGAATTTGCAAGTGTTCCGTAGCGAATTACTGCCACGAGATAGCCGCTATCCTTCTGTAGTTTATTACGCTGCCGTTTCTGCTTTCAACTTGCAAAAGAATGAGCAAGCACTGAGCTATTTTCAGGAATACCTCGCTACAGGTTCTGCTGCGCAGGAAAAAGACTGCTATGTGTATATGAACATGATATATCAGTCGCAAAAGAAGTATGCCGATCAGGAACGTATCTTGTTAAAGGCACATGAGAAATACCCGGTATCCCTTGATTTTCTGTATAATTTGGTCAATGTTTATATTTCAACCAAAGATACGGAGAAACTGTTGGGGGCTGTGGACAAGATTCTCGAAGTCGATCCAAACAATGATAAAGTATTGCCTATCAAGGCACAGATTCTCCAACTTCAAGGTAAAAATGTAGAATCATTGGAGATCTTTAAAAGACTCTATACTTTACACCCTAATGACTTTGGCGTGATGACGGGATTGGCTCGTGCCAATTTTAATTGTGCTACTGAAATTGTGAATAATGGCATTACAGTGGCTAACGATACCGAATATGCATTAATCCGCCAACGTGCATCGGGTTACTTGTTGGATGCGAAAGATTTATTCTTGAAAATTCTGGAGAAAGAACCTGCCTCCAAACCCTATATGCAGGGGTTGGCGGGAGTATATCAGTATATGGATATGAAGGCCGAAGCGGAGGTTTTGAATAAGATTATTGACGATGGTGCTTCCTATACTTCGTTCCCCAGCCGTTTGATGGCTTATAACGAAGAATTGAAAAAAACGGAAAACGTTGTACAGGAACAATCAACTGTCCCTGTGCCAGTAGAACCGGCTATGTTGGTGATACGCGTTGATAGTTTCATTGATGGCAATAATAATAAGGTGATTGATGCCGGTGAAAGTTTTGCTGTGCAGTTTACGGTAGAGAATAAAGGAAAAGGAGATGCGTACAACATTCGTCTTCGTTTGTCCGAGCAACAAGGATACGACCAATACTTTGAAGGTCCACGTGAATTGGATGGCGGTAACATTCCTGCCGGGACATCCAAGGAATACACTTTCCGATACATCGTTAAGAAAGAGATGCCTACCACTCTCACAAAGATCAACATTTATGCTTTTGAAGCCAATGGTTTTGATGCCGATCCGTCGGAACTGATTGTGAATGCGCAGGAATATGCAATGCCACGTCTACGTATAGCCGATCATCAGTTCTTTGCCTCCGAAGGCTCATCGATAACATTGGGAAAAAATGGAAAACTGACTATTGCTATACAGAATTTCGGAACAAAAACAGCACGAAATGTAAAAGTGAATTTTACTTTGCCTAAGAATGTGTATACTACGGATAGCCCTGAAATGACTATAGATAGCATTGCTCCGGGAGATGTAGCTACGCTCGATTATGGTTTTCTTGTAAACAAACGCTTTGATGAAGACTCCGTGGCTGTGATGTTAGGCATATCCGAATCTACCCGCACCGCATATTTGAATGAAGCTTATAAAGTGAAAGTCGGTGAATACCTGACTGCTGCCAGTACCATGAATCTGAGTGGAAATATCGTTGCACAACGGAAAGCGGTGACTAAAGACTTTTCTTTGACATTTAAGAGTGAATTGATGGAAGACATTCCGGTAGGAGCGGTGAATCGTCATCGGTATGCCCTGATAATAGGTAATGAAGATTATAGTATGACGGGAGCGAATGCTGAAATTAATGTGCCGTATGCAGTGAATGATGCCATGGTATTCCGTGAATATTGCGTACGTACTTTCGGTGTGCCGGACAATCAGATAAAGGTCGTCCCGAATGCAACCGCCGGCATGATGCACGAGCAACTTGACTGGTTGGTAAATATGGCAAGTACCGATCCGGAAGCGGAACTGATATTCTATTATTCCGGTCATGGCAACAATGACGAGGCCACGAAAGAACCCTATCTGTTACCTGTTGATATTACCGGGAAAAATATTCGTTTGGGAATCTCATTGTCAGAGTTATATAAAGAGTTGGCTACTTATCCCGTAAAAGGAGCTTATGTTTTTCTGGATGCTTGCTTTAGCGGGGGATACAAAAGTGCTGCTCCCTTACTTGCGCAAAAAGGTGTACGTGTGGTTCCGAAAGTCGGATTGCCTCAGGGAAATACGCTTAGTTTTTCCTCAAGTAGTGGTGATCAGACTTCCAGTGTCTATCACGATAAGAAGCAGGGATATTACACTTATTATCTGATCAAGACAATTAAGGATGCGAAAGGTGATCTTTCCATGAAAGATTTGTTTGAAAGAACCAGTGCCGCTGTGAAAAAGGCAACTGCCATGATCGGTAAGATGCAGGAACCGCAGTGTATGGTTTCTCCGACATGGGTGGGTTGGGAAAGTTTAAGATTAGAAACCCCTGCCGCCACTCCTGTTCCTTAAGGTGTTATTATTCTTGATTGAGGTAAACTTGCCGGACGGAAAACAAATAATAATTTCCGTCTGGCAAGTTTATTTTTTGTGTTTATAAGGAATACTTTTGATAGATTGTTGGGCCTTGGAATTATATTGTGGGAACAAAAGGGTTCATCTAAGTGTTAAACATCTATCCCCTTGGGAGTATTCTTAATAAGAAAGGACTATTGTTATGGCACAAAAAGATGTTGAACTGGTGATGACACCCGGTGAAGTACACTGGGTAGGAGATGGTTTCAGGGTACACAATTTCATACCCAGCCGTTCCCATTTGGAAAGGGAGCGTATGGATCCATTTATTTTGCTGGATTATAATTCGGAGTATGAGTTTGCGCCTGTTCGTAAACCTTTGGGAGTGGGAGTACATCCGCACCGTGGATTTGAAACGGTAACTATTGCTTATAAAGGCAAAGTGGAGCATCATGATAGCAATGGCGGAGGCGGTATCATAGGGGAAGGAGATGTACAATGGATGACTGCTGCTCGTGGGGTGCTTCATAAAGAATTCCATGAAAGGGAGTGGAGCGAACAAGGTGGCTTATTCCAGATGGTACAACTTTGGATTAACTTGCCTGCAAAGTTCAAGATGAGCCATCCGCGTTATCAGGCTATTCCTAATTCGGAAATGGTAAGGGTGAAACTACCTAAGGATTACGGGTTCGTGGAAGTGATTGCAGGAGATTATGAAGGGAAACGGGGACCTGCCAAAACATTTAGTCCGGTGAATCTGATGAATGCTCGTTTGAGTCAAGGCGGAAAAGCGGAATTTTCTTTCCCAGCGAATTATAATACCGCATTATTGGTAGTGAAAGGTGCCATCGTTATTAATAAGACAGAAAAAGCACCTGTCGATCATTTTGTGCTTTTCAAGAATCAGGGTGATACGTTTGAAATTGAGGCGACCGAAGAATCTGTTGTACTCGTGATGAGCGGTGAGCCGCTGAATGAACCGATTGTTGCGCACGGCCCTTTTGTGATGAATACCAAGCGTGAGATTATACAGGCATTCGATGATTTCAATCAAGGAAAGTTCGGATATTTGAAAGATTAATGTTTTTGTACTTTTACCCTAAATGCCGGGATAATGGTTATATTCTGACATACTCCCATTATGAAACAGAACGTGTTTAGCCGATTTTAATAGAATGCAATTTCTGAGAAAGGACAATTCCGATAAAAGAGGAATTGTCCTTTCTGTTTTCGTGCCTTTATTTGAATGCAATTCCTCAATAAAATACATATGACAAAATGGCTCTGTAGTTAATAATAGGTTATTTCCAACCGGATGTAGCGGACTTTGAGAATTGCAGATTCAAAACTTATTTTCAAATACGGAATTGTCTTTTAGCCATGCAGCAGTGAAAAAGATGGGAACTCCAAAATTCTTTGGACTTACTTCTGAATTTATATAATCTATTAGATATGCTAATGGGTTATCCGGTGTTATGTTTTCCTTAGCAAGAGGGTCTAAAATCAGTGTTCTGACAATTGAATTAGCCATAATGGACTTGCTCTTTTGGGAGATCTCATTTCCCTTTTGCGTGGAAGTATTGGTTATTACTTCATTCAAGGCTGCTTTGATGTCTTGATAATCATAGTCTGATTCTAGGATCAGAATCGCTCTTTTTCCGAACTCAATAGAATTGACATAAACGAGTTCGTTCTTTTGCTCCTGAACGGATGGATCGTCACTCAAGTTTTCCGGATTATCCATATGTATGGAAAAATAGCTTTGACTGATGTCCAGCATGGCAGCTGTTTTCTTTGTTAAATTAGGAGACGATATTCCCAAAAGGGTGGATAAATCTATCTTCTCTCCAAATGACAACGCCAATTGGCTGTATGAATCCAGTTGCTTTATCGTAAATGAAAACTGATAGTTAGGCTTTAATACATTGTTTTCTTCTAACCTTTTTTGGATTGCGTTGATCATGTTCTCGTACGATGGAATGATTGTTTCCGATTTCAAAGGAATCGTGTAACTGAGGGCTATGGGATTCATTTGAACCTTTAAAAATTGATGTTCGGCTTTGTTTATTCCATTTGCCTTGATCAGTCCCCCGATAAAAATTTCCTGAGGAGCTTTGACTGCGAAACGGGTAGAACTTTGTTGTTCGTTTTGGGCATTTAAACAAAAATAGAGTACGAGTTGTAAAGTGATATATATAATTGTTCTTTTCATGATCTGTATGTTTTACAGTTTAACTTCCGGTTTTTGGTCAAATACATATTGCATTTTTAGCCATACAATTTGTTTGTTGGCATTCAGGCTGTTTCCGCCTAAATATTCAAGTAATTCCTCATAAGATAATAAGGAATAACTTTGTCCTAAGATGGACAAAGTGCCATTCATATTATTGCCTTTGATCCAATATAATCCTGTATTAAGTATGAATGCGGATTCTCCGTTCCTTTTACCGCAATATTCCCAGGTGTTGGTGATATCATTATAAAGATATAAATCATCTTTCTTCCACGAAAGTTTGTATTTGCTGGATAAGTTGCCGGGTTTGACAATCAGCAGCGAATCATTCCAAAATATCAATTTCTCAGCTTGTGAAAGTTGAAAGCGTTCACCAAAATATTTTTCGGCATCCTCCGGAGGTAGATTCTTTATCTCCTCATTGGGTAGTTTGCTTTGTAATTCGATGATATTCATTGATTTTGAAAAATAGTATGTGGAATCTTCCATAGGACGATCAGTTCCCGGATGGTCATTGTCGGAACAGGACGTTGTAACGAAGGTTACAGAAATTACGAATAAGACTGCAAATAGAGATTGGCTTGGATTTAGGCTCTGAGTTTGGATTTGTTTGTTCTTTCTGTGACGGTTGTTGGAAAACGTGAACGGTTCGTAATCGCGGATCTTTTTCAGTGCAGATAAAAAGAAGGATAGAAGTTTTCTTTTCTCCATGATGGTAAAGTTTTAAATGAAGTTTTATTGGACTATTGTGATCCTAAATTCTTATGTTTTTCAATAGGATAAGCGATAGTCTGAACATGAACGTTTCAATCCGACAGATTGTTCATGGAAGATTTATAGATTTCATTAATAAATCTTTCTTTTTAGATTAATAACTTTAGTTCTTTTGAGGACTGTATTGTTACTATTACGGATTTTCTAGAAATCGATGAATATGGTCGAGAATCCTATTTAGGTATACTTCTGTGAGAACATGTCGGGTGTTCGTTAATTTGGTTATTTTATCCGTATCATATTTTTGATTGTTAGATTTGACTCTTTTGAAAGCAGCTTGCACTAAGCAATACGCACATTCCAAGTCTGTAAGATCATATTTACTCCAATCATATGTTTCTATATCTCCATATAGATCTTCTAAAAAGGCATATATATTTTTAGATTTTTCTATATCTATTTTTGCTCTGCAAGGGCATGGATACTGATCGTTAAAGATTCGCTTTTTCATGATTTTATTCTTTTTGGGCGTTATCGATTCTTTCGAAGAGTTCTTTCCAGCACATAGCACGAACTGCATCTTTTTCATTCATTCTTGATTGTTCCATTGCTGAAATTTTCAAGTTGAGGGTGGAAATCATTTCATCCTGCGATTCAATATGCGTCCACATGAATGCGATAATGGAAAGTAACATGGTATTCAATAGTATGACGGTGATGCCAACTATATGGAGTTTTCTTGTTAAATAAATGTTGTTCCACATGCTCTTGGTACTTTTGAGATTAATACAGGACACAAAAAAACGTGCCCAATCCAGATGCATCCTTGAGGTGCGGCTAACAACCCATGTACTACAGCGCTGAACGGGCACGCATATTGTCGTGAAACAATACACAAGACCACGCTCAGTTTAATAGTACATCTTAGACTTTAGCCGCTTCCAAGGATGTTAAACTGAACTTATGTTAAATATAGATACCTTTTTATCAGGTATCTGCTGCAAATATAGAAAAATAAAAGATATTATCCAGAATTTGGGGTATGAATTTAGCATTGAGCCTGGCGATGTCTGTTTACCTTTTTATTAAAGTAGCAGATAATAACCGGATGATTTATCAAAATGTTAATCTGACATTTTGCTTCTCGTAAGCACTGTTCTAAGCAATATTCCGATCAAAGATACATGGTTGCCCGAAAAAATGGATTGTACAGCCATCTGCCTTTTTTGTTTTGACAGGATAATGCCCGGATAATTTGCAGAACAAATGGCTAAACCTGATTATTCTTTCCAACCGATAGGCGTAGTGGTATTATTCTATTTATTCTGTCAGAACAAAAAGAATCGACTGGATAAGCGAAATAGAAAAGCAATAACCCAGTGAGAGGACTTTTCTCGGATATTTCAGCTCTTTTTTGGTTCTTTTGAATATTTGAGACGATGATTATTAATACTTGAGATGCAGGATATAGATACTTTAGCCGATAGATATTAATACTTTAGCCGATAAGTATTAATATATCAGCCATTGGCTAAGGGTATTTCATCCGAAAAACAGCCTTGTTTTATATGTTTTTACTCTTTAAACCGCTTGAAGCAACGCTATCTTGTCCTTTTTGAAAAGAATGAATGTAAGGAAAGAGATTGGAAATGAAACATATTGCTATCTTAATTACATTTCAATTGAATATTTGCTTCTAAACGGTTTACTTTTTTTCTAAATCATTTCCATATCACGGCTTCAAATGGGCGCAATAGGAGTGTGCCGTTTTTCACACGCTTCGATTCATCGTTATAATTGCAAAAGATAGCCTTGCAATTTTTCATGTCCGCAATGAAGTCCATTTTTGCCATATGGGGAGAAAAGTTGAGTGTGACGATAAACCGCTCTCCTTTCCATGTGCGTTGATAGGCATAGATACGAGGATTTTGTGCATCTAACAGTAGATAATCACCGTAAACAAATGCTTCGTTTTCTTTCCTGAACTTGATAACTTTTTTGAAGTAGTTCAATATGGAATCCGGATTTTGTTCTTCCGCGGTTACGTTCACGGTCTTGTAATTAGGATTGACCTTTATCCATGGAGTGCCGGTTGTGAATCCTGCATTCGGGGAATCGTCCCATTGGAAGGGAGTCCTAGCATTGTCACGGGCTATTAGTTTTTGCTTCTCAAGGTAAGCATCCGTATCTCCACCCTCGTTCAGGATACGTTTGTAATTCGTGATTGTATCTACGTCTTTATAATCAGAAATATTCTCGAATTTGATATTATCCATTCCGATTTCATCTCCCGCGAACCAGTAAGCAGTACCGCGCATAGTCAATAAGAAAGTGGCTAACATTTTTGAAGACACTTCCCGGTATTCCCCGGTGTCTTTTCCGAAACGACTTAACAAGCGTGCCTGGTCATGGTTGCCCAAATAGATGGCGGGCCACCCGTCACCGGCTCCTTTATTCCAATCGGAAAACATTCTCTTCAAAGCAATCAAACTATATTCGATTCCTGTGTCTTTTCCGTCAGGTTTTGTCTCGTTACGAATGGCAGAGGGGCCGAATCCGTAGAGCATATCCAATTCCTGCCTATTGGGTGAAACAAACAGGGATGCCTCTTCCGGCTTTATTTCAGAACCTTCACCAACGGACATGGCATCGTATTTGGACAATACTTCCCGGTTCATTTCATGAAGATAATCGTGTAGATGGGGACCATGTGCATAGTAAGAGAAAACGTCCGGGTATTTTGCCAGATTTATCTCCGGGAAAGATATGTCTTTTGAAATCAAAGGTATGGAATCCATCCGGAAGCCATCGATTCCTTTTTCAAACCAAAACTTCATCATGTCAAATACTTCTGTGCGTACTTGTGGGTTTTCCCAGTTGATGTCCGGTTGCTTACGTGAGAAATAGTGGAGGTAATATGAATCTGTCGCTTCATTGTACTTCCATGCGGTTCCGTCTTCATCGAAATAACTTTTCCGTACCGGTGGAGTGCCTTTTTCTGCCGGCCACCAATGATAGAACTCATAATAAGGGTTTTCGCGTGAGGAACGTGCTGCAATGAACCAAGGATGTTCATCGCTGGTGTGGTTGACTACCAGATCCAATATCAACTTCATTCCGCGCTTATGGATATTTCGTAGTAGCCGGTCGAAATCTTCCATAGTGCCGAATTCATTCATAATGTCCCGGTAGTCACTGATATCATACCCGTTATCATCGTTCGGAGATGCAAAAATGGGATTCAACCAGATGGCATCCACCCCTAGGCTTTGTACATAGTCTAGTTTAGAGGTCAATCCCGGTAGGTCACCGATACCGTCACCGTTACTGTCTTTAAAACTTCTGGGGTAAATTTGATAAATGACCGCCCCTTTCCACCATTCTCTTTTCTGTTCCATATGGTTATTAAGATTGATTAAAATCTTTATACAAACATCTTATGGATACGAGATGTTTAGAATAACATGTAACAAAATGATAAAATTTATGGAAAATGGAGTAATGATGCAGTATTTTGAATGGAATCTGCCTAATGACGGACAATTGTGGAACCAACTTAAAGAAGATGCACACCATTTACATGAAATAGGCGTGACAGCCGTGTGGATACCCCCCGCATATAAAGCTACGAAACAAGCAGACGAAGGTTATGGAACCTATGATTTATACGATCTGGGTGAGTTCGACCAGAAAGGCACGGTGCGGACAAAGTACGGTACTAAGGAGGAATTGAAAGAAATGGTGGACGAATTGCATGCGAACGGGATTAGTGTCTATCTGGACGCTGTGATGAATCACAAAGCTGCTGCCGATCATACGGAGAAATGTATGGCTCGGTTGGTAAATCCGGATAATCGGGACGAGGCAGTGAGTGAGCCTTATGAGATTGAGTGTTGGACGGGCTTTGATTTTCCGGGAAGGGGCGACAAGTATTCTCCTTTCAAGTGGCATTGGTATCACTTCTCCGGTACGGATCTTAATGAAGCCGATAAGAAAAAAGGTATTTACCAGATTGTCGGTGAGGGAAAGGCTTGGAGTCAAGGAGTTGATGATGAGAATGGCAATTACGACTATCTGATGTTTGCCGATATAGATTTTGATCATCCCGAAGTCATCGAGGAAATGAAGAAATGGGGTATATGGGTTTCTAACGAATTAAATCTTGATGGTATGCGTTTAGATGCTATCAAGCATATGAATGACCAGTTTATTAAGCATTTCCTTGAAGCTGTACGTGCCGACCGCGGAGATGAGTTTTATGCGGTGGGAGAATATTGGAAAAACGATATCGGTTCATTGGATGAATACTTGGCCAACGTGCAATATGAAGTGGATCTGTTTGATGTCTGCCTGCATTATAATTTGTATCAGGCTTCGCAGGTGGGAAGGGAGTATGATTTGCAAAACTTGTTGACGAACACACTGGTGGAGAGGCATCCTGAGTTGGCCGTTACATTTGTAGACAATCATGATTCTCAAAAGAACAGCTCATTGGAATCTCAAATAAAGGACTGGTTCAAACCGTCGGCTTATGCACTTATTTTATTGATGGACAAAGGGTATCCTTGTATCTTTTATGGTGATTATTACGGAGTGAAAGGAAAAAAGTCCCCTCATCGTAAAGTGATAGATATTTTATTGGACGTGCGTCGTAAATATGCGCATGGTGAGCAAATCGATTATTTCGACCATCCCAATACGGTTGGATTTATACGTAAAGGTGATGCGGAACATGCGGATTCGGGCTTGGCTCTTCTCATCTCAAATGGTGATGATGGAGACAAAATAATGAATGTCGGTCGGGAACATGCGGGTGAAGTGTGGTATGAAGTTACCAGAAACCGGAAAGAACAGATCACTATTGATACTGAAGGTAACGGACAGTTCCCCGTATCAGGGGGGAAAGTGGCTGTATGGGTAAAAAAGAGTGATATAAAAATCTGAAGAATGAAAATGTTATCGAAGAGAAAGAATTTAGTTTCGTCGCTAATTAAGATAGGGAAAGAAACGATTCAGGGATTTATTGATGATAACGTGACAAGGCTGAGTGCTTCGCTGGCTTATGCGACTTTATTTTCGATCATTCCTTTTCTTTCTCTTTTGATAACTTTCGGTGTGTACCTTGAATTTGATTTGGCCAATCAATTTTATGCTCAGTTGGACCCCATTGTAGGAGCAAAAGTGATTGAAGCCCTTCAATCAATTACCGAAAATGCTGAAAAAACAAATATTTCTTCATTTGCCGCTGTGGTGAGTTTGGGTGTTTCCATATTCGGTGCAACTACTGTTTTTGCCGAAATACAAAGTGCCTTGAATACTATTTGGGGAATAAAAGCCATTCCTAAAAGGAGTTGGCTCAAATATATTAAGAACCGCTTGTTGTCTTTTTCTATTATTCTTGTTTTTGCTTTCATTCTTTTGATAACTTTCAGCATAACCAATATCATAGTGGAATTGAGTAACAGGTTTATGGTCAATAATCCGGATGTGGCGGAATCATTTGTAAAGGTAATAGGGATGATTATAAATATCGGAGTTACGGTACTCATCTTTACACTGATCTTTAAAATACTGCCCGATGCAAAAATAAAAAGTAAAGATGTGATAGTTGGGGCGATTGTAACTACTGTGTTGCTATTGGCTGGTCAATGGGGGATTTCACTTTATATTGGGATTGCAAATGTAGGAACGGTATATGGAGCTGCCGCATTCATGGTGGTATTCGTCACATGGATTTATTTTTCGGCTATCATTATTTATACAGGTGCTGAGTTTACAAAGGCTTGGGCAAATGAAATGGGCGGCAAAATATTTCCCGATGAGTATGCCGTGGCGACCCGCATAATTGAGATACATGAGGATTAACCATCTCTTTTCAAGTATAGGTTCATATTTATGTTGTATAACACACTATTTATTCTTGCTGAATTTAAATAAATTACCTTCCTTTGCAGCAGGATAGTTCAGCACAGTTGTCGATCTGTCCTTAAAGCCTTTTTAATTCATACTATATGAAAGCAATTTTTGGACAACAAACTACGAAAGTGAAGCAACTGGCTGATATCATCAGTCAGGACATATCGGCTGGCAAGTACAAAGCCGGCAATGCTTTGCCTTCCATCAATCAGTTGAGCCAAGATTATAAGGTGTCACGGGATACCGTTTTTAAGGCTTTTATCGACTTGAAAGAAAGAGGAATCATTGATTCCACACCGGGTAAAGGGTATTATGTGGTGAATCGTCAGAAAAGCATACTGTTGATGCTTGACGAATATTCCCCTTTTAAAGACACGTTCTACAATAGTCTGGTTCACGGACTATCTTCCCGCTACAAAGTCGACCTTTGGTTTCATCAGTACAATGAACACTTGTTTAATGCCATCCTTCGCGAATCTTTGGGACGTTATAACAAATATGTGGTGATGAACTTCGATAATGAAAAATTCTCTCCCGATTTGTATAAAATAGACTCTTCCCGGCTTTTACTGCTCGACTTCGGAAAGTTTGATAAAAAAGATTATCCTTACATCTGTCAGGATTTTGATGAAGCATTTTATAATGCATTGGCACAACTTTCCGGTCGGTTAAGCCATTACGAAGCGATGGTGCTGCTTTTTCCTAAAGGAACGAAGCATCCGAAGAGTACTTGTGAGTATTTTCTGAAATTTTGTGCCGACCATCGACTGGCAGCCGAAGTGAAGGAAGAGATGGAGGAGGTAGAAATACAAAAAGGAAGTGTTTATATAGCCATCCGGCAGGTCGATGTGGTAAATGTTGTCAAGAAAGGACGTGCGGCAGGTTTGGAGTGTGGGATGGATTTCGGTCTGATAGCCTATAATGAAACACCTGCCTACGAAGTGATTGACAAGGGAATCACTACGCTGAGTATCGACTGGGAGAAGATGGGAGCATTCGTTGCCGACTTTATTGTTTCGGGGCGGAAGATTCAGACCTATCTGCCTACGGAAGTGCGTTTAAGGGGATCTTTATAAGATTTTTTTTAAATGGATGTCAGCATAGTTCAGCATAGATGGGAAATGTTATTAATCATTATATAGTAGTATGAAAAAGTATCCGAAAATTGGGATTCGTCCCACAATTGATGGTCGCCAAGGTGGTGTCCGCGAGAGTCTTGAAGAAAAGACAATGAATCTGGCTAAAGCTGTGGCAGAGTTAATTTCTGACAATTTGAAGAACGGTGACGGCAGTCCGGTGGAATGTGTGATTGCCGATAGCACGATCGGTCGTGTTGCCGAAAGTGCGGCTTGTGCCGAAAAGTTCGAGCGCGAAGGCGTAGGTGCTACCATTACGGTGACTTCTTGCTGGTGCTATGGTGCGGAAACAATGGATATGAACCCGTATTATCCGAAAGCCGTATGGGGGTTCAATGGGACGGAACGTCCGGGAGCTGTTTATCTGGCAGCAGTATTGGCAGGACATGCACAAAAAGGTTTGCCGGCATTCGGCATCTATGGACATGATGTACAAGATTTGGACGATAATTCCATTCCGGCAGATGTTGCAGAGAAAATACTTCGCTTTGCACGTGCTGCACAGGCTGTGGCTACCATGAGAGGCAAATCCTATCTTTCCATGGGTAGTGTTTCTATGGGCATCGCTGGCTCGATTGTCAATCCTGATTTCTTCCAGGAATATCTGGGGATGCGTAATGAATCGGTTGACCTTACTGAGATCATCCGCCGGATGACGGAAGGTATCTATGATAAAGAGGAATTTGCCAAAGCAATGGCCTGGACGGAAAAGCATTGCAAAAAGAATGAAGGTAAGGACTTCAACATTCCCGAAAAGACCAAAACTCGTGAACAGAAAGAGGATGATTGGGAGTTCATTGTTAAAATGACGATCATTATGCGCGATCTGATGCAGGGCAATCCGAAACTGAAAGAGATGGGATTTAAAGAAGAAGCATTAGGGCATAATGCGATAGCTGCCGGTTTCCAGGGACAACGCCAGTGGACTGACTTTTACCCGAACGGAGACTATTCGGAAGCCTTGTTGAATACATCCTTCGACTGGAACGGCATTCGGGAAGCATATGTCGTGGCTACGGAAAATGATGCTTGCAATGGGGTGGCTATGCTTTTCGGTCACTTGCTCACCAACCGGGCACAGATCTTCTCCGATGTACGTACTTATTGGAGTCCGGAAGCCGTAAAACGTGTCACGGGTAAAGAACTGACCGGATTGGCTGCCAATGGTATTATCCATTTGATTAACTCCGGTGCTACTACTTTGGATGGTACAGGACAACAAACGGATGCAGAAGGCAATCCTGTCATGAAACCCTATTGGGAGATCGGGGAAGAGGAAGTGGAGAAATGCTTGGAGGCTACCACTTGGTATCCCGCTAACCGTGATTATTTCCGTGGAGGTGGTTTTTCTTCTAATTTCCTTTCAAAAGGAGGTATGCCTGTCACTATGATGCGCCTGAACCTGATCAAAGGTCTTGGTCCGGTATTGCAGATCGCAGAAGGTTGGACAGTAGAGATTGATCCTGAAATCCACAAATTGCTGAATGAACGTACAGACCGCACTTGGCCTACTACCTGGTTTGTTCCGCGTCTTTGCGATAAACCTGCCTTCCGGGACGTCTATTCGGTAATGAATAATTGGGGAGCCAATCATGGCGCAATCAGCTATGGCCATATCGGGCAAGATCTGATCACGATGGCTTCCATGCTTCGTATTCCGGTATGTATGCACAATGTGGAAGATGATAAAATATTCCGTCCGGCTGCATGGAATGCTTTCGGTATGGACAAGGAAGGTGCCGATTATAGAGCTTGTGCTACTTACGGACCGATTTATAAATAGAAATAGTTGTCGAACTTTATAAAAAAGCATTATGATAACAAATGAACAGATAGAGCAGTTTATTGCTCAGGCACACCGGGTGGGAGATGCAGGTCTTACGCTTTGTAGCAGTGGAAATATCTCCTGGAGAATCGGTGAGGAAGTACTGGTCTCCGGAACGGGATCATGGGTTCCGACACTTCCTAAAGAGAAAGTGGCTGTTTGCCGCCTCTCTACGGGAGAAGTGCTGAATGGCGTGAAACCTTCTATGGAAAGTGGTTTTCACTTGGGTGTACTTCGCGAACGTCCCGATGTAAATGTGGTACTCCATTTCCAATCAAAATATGCTACGGCTGTGGCTTGTATGAAGAATGTTCCGACTAATTTTAATGTAACGGCTGAGATTCCTTGCCACGTCGGCAGTGAAATTCCGGTTATTCCTTATTTTCGTCCGGGATCGAAAGAGTTGGCACAGGAAGTCATTAACGGTTTGAAAGATCATAATTCCATCCTACTGTTGAAACACGGTCAGGTGGTATGTGGTAAGGATTTTGACGAAGTTTTCGAACGGGCAGTGTTTTTTGAGATGGCGTGTCGCATCATTATTTTGTCCGGTGGCGATTATACGGTTTTGACTCCGGAAGAGATTGATGACCTGGAGACGTATGTTTTAGGTAAAAAGACAAAATGATGTTGGATGTTTATTTAGCCATAGATTTCGGAGCAGGAAGTGGCCGGGTAATGGCTGGTTTTGTCAGTGAGGGAATGGTAAATCTGGAAGAGATTTACCGCTTCCCGAACCGTCAGGTACGTTTGGGTGATCATCTTTATTGGGATTTTCCCGCTTTGTTTGCGGATATGAAACAAGGTATACGGAAAGCGGTCCAAAAGGGATTTCATATAAAGAGTATCGGAATAGATACTTGGGGGGTAGATTTCGGGCTGATCGATAAGAATGGTAACTTATTGGGTAATCCGGTCTGCTATCGCGATTCCCGGACCGACGGACTTCCCGAAGAGGTCTTTGCAAATACCGATATTTCCCGTCACTATGCGGAAGTGGGTATTCAAGTGATGGCAATCAATACGCTATTCCAGCTTTGTAGTATGAAGAAAAGTGACGATATCCTTCTGAAAATGGCAGATAAATTATTGTTTATGCCCGACCTTTTCAGTTACTTCCTGACGGGAACAGCCAATAACGAATATACGATTGCTTCTACTTCCGAATTGCTGGATGCACGTAGCAGGACATGGAATTGGGAGTTGATTCGTCAATTTGGATTGCCTGAATCGCTGTTTGGTGAGATCGTCATGCCCGGTACGGTTCGTGGCAGATTGAAGAAAGATATTGCCGAAGAGATGGGTGTGGATTATGAGATAGATGTCATAGCCGTTGGCTCGCACGATACGGCAAGTGCTGTATTTACGGCTGGTTTGGGTGATACTCGTCATTCTGTATCCGCCTTTTTGAGTTCCGGGACCTGGTCGTTACTGGGCATTGAACTTGATGAACCTATTTTGAGTGAAGAGGCGCGCCTTGCAGGTTTTACCAATGAAGGAGGAGTCGGAGGGAAAATCCGTTTCCTGCAAAATATCACAGGATTGTGGATATTGCAACGGTTGATTGCTCAATGGGAAGAAACTCACAAGGAAACCGGTTATGATGCTCTGATCTCTGCTGCCGAAGATTCGGATATAACTTCCGTGATCGATGTGGATGATCCGGCCTTTAGCTGTCCGGCAGATATGGAACATGCAATAGCGGATTACTGTCGTGTACACAATTTACAGATCCCCCAAACACAAGGTGAATATGTACGGTGCGTTTTGCAATCATTGGCACATCGGTATAAACTGGGTATTGAACAACTGAATCGTCTGTTACCTTCTCCTGTTGAGGCGTTGCATATCATTGGTGGAGGTTGCCGGAACGGGTTGCTGAACCGGTTGACTGAGGATGCGTTGGGCATACCGGTTTATGCAGGTCCTGTCGAAGCTACTGCTATTGGCAATATCTTGGTACAAGCTTTGGCTAAAGGAGAAATAAAGAACCGTGACGAAATAACAACTATTATTTAAAGAATAAGCAGGCTTATGGAAACACTTATGAAAAGTTACCGGATCAAAGAATACGACCAACCAGTGAAACGTTATTGTCGGACACTCGATCTGCGTGATGATCCCGAATTGATAAATGAATACCGTCGTCGGCATAGCAAGGAAAATATATGGCCGGAAGTGATTGCGGGTATTCGTGAGGTGGGTATTCTTGAAATGGAAATTTATATTCTTGGTACTCGTCTCTTTATGATTGTGGAAACACCGCTAGATTTCGATTGGGATTCGGCAATGGAACGTCTGTCCACTCTTCCCCGACAACAGGAATGGGAAGATTATATGTCCATTTTTCAGATGGCAAAGCCGGGGAGTACTTCCGATGAGAAGTGGCAACCGATGGAACGAATGTTCCACTTATATTAATCATTGAAAAACAAACCTTTTTACCCGTATGAATAACACCAAACATGCTTCAATATTGAGCAAAAACGGCGTAAGCTACCTTATTCCTTTTATTCTTATTACCAGTTGTTTTGCCTTGTGGGGATTTGCTAATGATATCACAAATCCCATGGTAAAGGCTTTCTCGAAAATATTCCGGATGAGTGTGACGGATGGTGCGCTGGTGCAGGTTACATTCTATGGCGGATATTTTGCTATGGCTTTTCCCGCAGCCATGTTTATCCGCAAGTATTCTTATAAAGCAGGCGTTCTTTTGGGGTTAGGGCTCTATGCTGTGGGAGCATTACTCTTTTTCCCGGCAAGTATGACCGGCAGTTATTATCCTTTTTTGTTGGCTTACTTCATTCTGACTTGCGGACTGTCTTTTCTTGAGACCAGTTGTAATCCGTATATTTTATCAATGGGAACGGAAGAAACTGCTACTCGTCGCCTTAATCTTGCCCAATCTTTTAATCCGATAGGATCTCTGTTGGGAATGTATGTAGCCATGAACTTTATACAGAACCGTTTGAATCCGTTGGATACAGTCGGGCGTAGCCAATTGTCTACTGCAGAGTTTGAAACGATACGTGATTCGGACTTGTCGGTGCTTATTGCCCCTTATTTGATTATTGGTATTGTTATTTTGGCAATGTTGCTTCTTATTCGACTTGTAAAGATGCCAAAAAATAGTGATCAATCACATGACATCAATTTTATTCCTACGTTAAAACGTATTTTCTCCATTCACCATTATCGTGAAGGGGTAGTGGCACAGTTCTTTTATGTCGGTGCGCAGATTATGTGTTGGACATTTGTTATTCAATACGGAACTCGTTTATTCATGTCGCAAGGTATGGAAGAACAGGCTGCAGAAGTGTTGTCACAGAAGTATAATATCATTGCAATGGTTATCTTCTGTTTCAGTCGTTTCATCTGTACATTCATTTTGCGTTATCTCAATCCGGGACAGTTGTTGAAGATTTTAGCTATTGTTGCTTGCTTGTTTACTATCGGTGTTATCTTTTTACAAAACATTTGGGGGATGTATTGTTTAGTGGGCATTTCGGCTTGTATGTCATTGATGTTCCCCACAATTTATGGTATAGCTCTAAAAGGACTGGGGGATGATGCTAAGTTTGGAGCTGCCGGATTGATCATGGCCATATTGGGAGGCTCTGTTTTGCCTCCGTTGCAAGCTTGCATTATCGATCAGAATACATTATTCGGTATGCCTGCAGTCAATCTGTCGTTTATCCTTCCTTTTATTTGTTTTATTGTCATTGTGATCTATGGCCATCGGTCATATGTGAGAGCGAAAAGATAAAAGGTATAAGCTGGGTATAATTATACTCTATATTCGGAAATAGGAATGAAAGTGAAGTCGTGATGAACTCATCTCCATTCCTATTTCCGGTAAATATTGTTTTCTATTCTTAGAGAATTGTAGTTTTTAAGCTTGATTGAATGGTCATTTTAATTACTAACCTCGATCTCAACGATTTCTTCGTTACAAATCGTAAGTTTTTCTACTCCTTCATTGGTAACTACCCATGAGTTTTCCACACCTACAGGTCCAACGCCCGGCAGTACGATCTTAGGTTCCAGAGCGAAGACCATTCCTGGTTCCAATTTTTGTTTCATACGTGGAGCAATAACCGGCATTTCATTAATTTCCAAACCGATGCCATGACCGATAAAACGTGCTTGTTGGCCTATTCCCATGAAGTTCTTGGCAAATCCGGCTTTAGTAACCATCTCGATAGCTGTATTGTACATGTCTTCACAAACAGTGCCCGGTTTAGCAATGGAAGCTATTTCATTTTGAATATCCAAACATACTTGATGAGCGGTGTAAGCTTCATCACTCAGTTTGCCGATTGAATATACACGGCTCATATCTCCCATATAGCCGTAAAAGTTTCCTCCCATATCTACCATGAAGCATTGGCCTTCTTTAATAGGGGTATCATTTACTCCAACCGGAAGTGCCGGGTCGAGCCCTTCGCCACCCAAAGCGAAATCGAAAGGAGAAGGATTAGCAGCATTATCTCCTGCCAATAGACTACCCATGAAAATCTCCATGCTTTGCCCGAATACGCGGAAGATACCTAAAGAGCCTTCCAGACGCATCAAGCGTTCCACTTCAATGGCAAGTTCACGATCTGTCATTCCAGGATGGTAAACAGAAGGGATTTTATCGTAAGCCTTGGCATGTGCGATACCCGAACGGTGGAACATCTCGATTTCGATAGGAGTCTTTGTGCTGCGTGCTTGACGAATCAGAGGTGTGCCATTTACAATTTCCGATTCCGGGAACAAGGCAGCCAATCGGTTATATTCCGTATAAGATAGTTCATCACCTTCCAACATCAATTTGGTAGGCATAGGAAGATTATTTTCTGTTATTAATTCAATGATTTGTTCCGGTTTGCGGATGGAGAAAATATGTTCTCCAGATATATTATTGGGGCGTTTTATAAAAAGGAGAGCAGGAGAGTTGAGCGGAAGATAAAGGTATCCGCTGACAATACGACCAAACGTATAAAGCAAGTTTACATTACAAGTGATCAATGCGGCGTCAATTCCTTGTTGAGCCATGAACCAACGAATCTTATCGCGGCGAAGTTTTAATTCCGGTTGTAACATCTCAATATTATATTTTTATTTTGTGCTACAAAGTTACTCGAATTTAGTTGAATATGAAACCTTCTGTAAAAAAAGTGCGCTACCCGCGTCCTGTCACAGGAGGCGAGTAGCGCAAACCACAAATACAAATACAACTAAACAAAGTTTTTTTTACCCATTTTATCTTGTTAGATGATTCCTTGTCCCATCATTGCGTGAGCCACCTTCATGAAGCCTGCAATGTTAGCACCTTTCATATAGTTGATATAACCATCTTTTTCTGTTCCATATTTAACACATTGAGTATGGATATCACTCATGATCTGGTGGAGATATCTATCAACTTCTTCAGCAGTCCAAGAAATATGCATAGCATTCTGGGTCATTTCAAGACCGGAAGTTGCTACACCACCTGCATTGACAGCCTTACCAGGACCATACATGATTTTTGCAGCGAGGAATGTATCGATAGCTTCAGGACGGCAACCCATATTTGAAACTTCACCAACACAGAATACACCGTTTGCAACCAATTGCTTGGCATCTTCTTCATTGACTTCATTCTGAGTAGCACAAGGCATAGCGATATCCACTTTCTGTTCCCATGGTTTCTTGCCCGGGAAGAATTTAGCATTTGGATATTTTTCTGCATAAGGAGCTACGATGTCATTACCACTTGCACGAAGTTCAAGCATATAATCGATCTTATCGCCAGAAATACCGTCCGGATCGTAAATGTAACCGTCAGGTCCGGAGATCGTAACGACTTTAGCACCTAATTCAGTAGCTTTTGTGGCAGCACCCCATGCTACATTTCCGAAACCGGAGATAGCCACAGTCTTGCCTTCGAAACTTGTCCCTTTATCTTGCAACATTTGCTGAACAAAATAGCAAGCACCGAAACCAGTAGCTTCAGGACGAATCAGTGAACCACCGAATTCCAATCCTTTGCCTGTAAATGTACCGGTATGTTCACGAGTCAATTTCTTATACATACCGAACAAGAATCCTACTTCGCGACCACCTACACCGATATCACCGGCAGGAACATCCATGTCAGGACCTATGTGACGCCATAATTCAAGCATGAAAGCTTGGCAGAAACGCATGATTTCAGCTTCGCTCTTACCTCTCGGAGAGAAGTCTGAACCGCCTTTACCACCACCCATAGGTAATGTTGTCAGTGCATTTTTGAACGTCTGCTCAAATCCTAAGAATTTCAAAATAGAAAGGTTAACGGAAGCATGGAAACGGATACCGCCTTTGTACGGGCCGATTGCATTGTTGAATTGTACGCGATAACCGAGGTTAGTCTGTACTTCACCATTGTCGTCTACCCATGTAACACGGAAAGTGAAGATGCGATCCGGCTCTACAATTCTTTCAACAATCTTGGCTTTTTCAAACTCAGGATGTTCATTGTATATGTTTTCAATTGAGATAAGTACTTCTTTGACTGCCTGAAGATACTCAGATTCACCGGGATGCTTTGCCTCAAGAGAGGTCATAATTTTCTGAATGTTCATAATACTATGTTTTAAAAAGGTTGATTCTGATAAAATGTCAACTGGTGACACTGCAAATATAGGGATTTTTTTCTATATCAATCATTTTTCATCTATTTTTTTGTTTAATTAATGATAAAATGATAGTTTGGGGGCTTGTGGAATACTAAAAAGTCCCGCTGAACTATTCAAATGATAATTCAGCGGGACTATATAATATAATAAGGTGTATTTAGAAGGTTGGTTGCATACCCAAATTGTACATCACAAATCCGTAAATATCGGCTTGTTCTTCTAGAACTTTACTCATCGGTTTTCCGGCACCGTGACCGGCTTTACTGTCAATACGAATAATGGTCGGATTAGTCCCGTCATTGCATTCTTGCAGAGTGGCGGCAAATTTGAATGAGTGGGCAGGAACTACACGATCGTCATGATCTGCAGTAGTAATCATGGTAGCAGGATACGTAGTATCCGGTTTCAGATTATGTAAGGGAGAATAACCTTTCAGATAGTCAAACATTGCTTTACTATCTTCGCTTGTTCCATAATCACTTGCCCAATTCCAGCCAATAGTAAACTTATGATAACGTAGCATATCCATTACCCCGACTTGAGGTATGGCTACTTTGAATAGCTCAGGGCGCTGAGTCATACAAGCGCCTACCAATAGCCCACCGTTAGAACCTCCGACAATGGCGATTTTATCGGGATTAGTGTAGTTATTATTAATAAGGTATTCCGCTGATGCTATAAAATCGTTGAATACATTCTGTTTCTGCATTTTAGTTCCTGCTACATGCCATTCTTCACCATATTCATTTCCACCACGTAGATTGACTTGTGCATAAATTCCTCCATTTTCAAGGAAAGGGATTCGGGTTGTTGTGAAGGTAGGATTCAGGCTGATCGCGAAACCGCCATATCCGTATAGGAATACCGGATTCTTTCCATCCATTTTCATATCTTTCTTATACGTAAGGAACATTGGAATCATAACACCGTCCTTACTTGGGAAAAAGGTTTGCTCCGTTATAAATTCGTCCGGATTGAACTGTACTTTCGGGGCGCGATATACTTCATAAGTATTCTTATCCATGTCATATTTATAAGTAGTACCCGGAATGGTAAATGAAGTAAAACCGAAGAAGCACTCTTTGTCCTCCTTGTTACCGCTGAATCCTACAGATCCCAATGAGGGCAATTTGATCTCCTGAATTTGCTTGCCATCGAGGTCGTAAATGAAAGCATGGTTGGAAGCATCTTTATCATATGTCAGGAATAGTTTATCACCAATAACATTTACTCCCGAAAGTACGGATTCAGATTCGGGAATCAGTTCTACCCATTCTTCAGATTTCGGGCGATGGATATCAGCCACCATTATTCTGTTTTTAGGAGCGCCATAGTTGGTAAAGATATACATCTTATCTCCGATTACTTCGATAGGAGCGTATTGGTAATCAAAGTCGGTTGTTAATTGTACCAGCGGTGCATTGGGCTTGGTCAGATCTTTCATAAAAAGATTGTTGCCTCTTCCGGCTCCTGATTCATATACAAAAAGTATGCGTTCATCTTCACTGGTTTCAGCGGAATAAAAACGTTTCGGATAGTCGGGATTCTGATAAATCAGTTCGTCTTTTGATTGAGGAGTACCGATCTTATGATAATAGATTTTATGTAATTCGTTTACGTTGGAGAACTCTTTACCTTTTGCCGGGGCGTCATAGGCACTATAGTAAAAGCCGTCTCCTTTCCATGATGCACCTGTAAATTTAGCCCATTCTATGTGGTCTTCCAATTGTTTCCCTGTGGCTGCATCCATTACGTATATTTCTGTCCAATCCGATCCGCTGCGTGAAATGGTATAAGCCACATATTTGCCATCATTGGAAAAAGATATCCCGGTTAAAGCCACTGTACCATCTTCCGATAATTGATTAGGATCGAGGAATACGCGAGGTTCTCCATCTAAAGTATCTTGTACATAAAGTACATTTTGATTTTGGAGTCCGTCATTTTTATAAAAGTAATATTTTCCATGCTTTTTGAATGGGGTGCCTATTTTCTCGTAATCTGCAAGGTCTGTCAAACGTTTCAATAATTGATTGCGAAAAGGTATTTGGGCAAGATATTCGTTCGTGACTTTATTTTCAGCTTCTATCCATGCGGCTGTTGCAGCGCTGGTGTCATTTTCCAGCCAACGATACGGATCAGGTACTTTGGTACCAAAGTAAACATCTACAGAATCTACCTTTGCTGTATTAGGGTAGATTAATTTCTTTTGGGAAGTTGTACATGATGTAATCATAATTCCACTTAGTAATAATAAAGTTGTTTTCTTCATCGTCTTTCTTTTAGTAATTCGATTTTCTTTATTTGTTTTACTGTCGAGAGGGGGGGCAATGACAGTTGTTTTTTAGTATTTTTAGTCCTTCTATACAATTGCGTTTCACAACATGATAGTAGGATGGATTAATTTTGGCTTTAAAAGTACGAAGAAAAATTAAGTTAAACAAATAATTCGTACATAGAAGTGAATATAAAATGCATAAACAATGAATTACAATAAAATATATATTATAATGTATAGTGTATACTTTTAATTTGTCTATTTTTGTATCTGCTAACGACAAACTAACTTTGATTTGCAGATATCCGGTTTTGGAGTAATTCTACTGAATATCTAAATAACTTTTATACACGAATGATATGTATCTCTTAATAAAAAGAATAGCCTTTAGTTGTTTGATTGCCACGTTGATTAGTTGTACAAGAAGTGCGATAGTTACGGACAATGTACTTTCTGATTATGTTAATCCGTTTATTGGTGCCAGTACGAATGTCGGGGATGCGGGTACATACCATGGACTAGGTAAAACTTTTCCGGGAGCAACGACTCCATATGGTATGGTACAGGTAAGTCCGAATACCATAACAGGCGGGGACAATGGTTCTGGATATAGTTATGAACATCAAACGTTAGAAGGATTTGCGTTTACACAAATGAGTGGAATCGGTTGGTATGGTGATCTTGGCAATTTTTTGGTAATGCCGTCCACCGGAAAGTTGCAACTGATTGCAGGAAAAGAAGATAATAGCATAAAAGGGTACCGTTCGCGTTATGATAAGAAAACCGAAATAGCCAAAGCAGGATATTATTCAACTGAGCTGATTGATTATAATATAAAGGTAGAGTCGACGGTTGCCCCGCATAGCGGAGTCTTGAGGTTTACTTTTCCGGAAAACGAACAATCACGTATTCAAATAGATCTTGCTCGCAGAGTAGGCGGTACGTCTACTAAGCAGTATGTTAAAATATTGGATGAATTTACTATTCAAGGTTGGATGAAATGTAATCCTGATGGTGGCGGTTGGGGTAATGGAGCAGGTAAAACGGATTATACCGTGTATTACTATGCCCGTTTCAGTAAACCGATTGAAAATTACGGTATATGGAGTGCTGATATTCCAGATGATTGGAGTCGTAAAAATGACGAAGTGGTAAGCCTTCCTTATTTGTCTAAGATAGCGCAATCTCAAATACTATCTGATAAAAAAGAACTTGAAGGAAAGCATCTTGGTTTCTTTACCGAATTCCCTACCGATGATTCGGAAGAAGTTACGTTGAAAGTAGGTATTTCTTTTGTGGATGTGGAAGGAGCTAAAAAAAATTTTGAGGCTGAAGTAGCAGAGAAGGATTTTGATCGGATCAGAGAAGAGGCACAGGCTTCGTGGGATCAGGCACTGGGGTGCTTGAAAGTTTCCGGTGGGTCCGAAGATCAGAAAACTATTTTCTACACGGCACTCTATCATACGATGATCGATCCAAGAACATATATGGATGTAGACGGGCGTTATGTAGGTGGAGACGGGAAAATTCATGTAGGTTCCGATTTTACAAAACGGACTATTTTTAGTGGATGGGATGTTTTCCGTAGCCAGTTTCCATTGCAGACAATTATTAATCCAACTCTAGTAAATGATGAACTCAATTCTCTGATAACTTTGGCGGAAGAGAGTGGAAATGAATATTTTGAGCGGTGGGAAATACTAAATGCATACTCCGGTTGTATGTTTGGTAATCCGGCAATCTCTGTTTTGGCAGATGCCTATTTAAAAGGAATTCGGGGATATGATGTGGAAAAGGCATATCGATATGCTGTGAATACTTCCCATAAATTTGGAACAGGAGAACTTGGATACAGTCCTGAACCATACAGTGTTGCATATACGTTGGAGTATGCATATTCTGATTGGTGCATAGCTCAACTTGCTAAATTATTGGGAAAAGAAGAGGATTATGCCGTATTTATGGAAAAGGGGCAAGCCTACCGGAATATCTTCGATAAAGAGAAAAATTGGTTCCGTCCCCGTAATGTAGACGGATCGTGGGTGGAATGGCCTGAAGAAGGACGATTAAAAGAATGGTACGGATGTTCCGAAGCTAATTTATATCAACAGGGATGGTTTGTCCCTCAGGATATTCCCGGTATGATAGAGTTGATGGGTGGCCGGGACAAAGTGCTTACGGACCTGACGGATTTCTTTGAAATGACCCCTCAAAATATGTTGTGGAATCTCTATTATAACCATGCTAATGAACCTGTACATTTGGTTCCTTTCCTTTTCAATCATTTACAAGCGCCTTGGCTTACACAGAAATGGACACGATTTATTTGCGATAAAGCTTACACTAACTCGGTGGAAGGTCTTGTTGGAAATGAAGATGTGGGGCAAATGTCTGCTTGGTACGTATTGGCCGCAACAGGTATTCATCCTTCTTGCCCTGGAAGTACCCGGTACGAAATAACCAGTCCTGTATTTTCAAAGATCGAATTCGCTTTGGATCCTACTTATTATAAGGGAGGAAAGTTTACCATCATCGCACATGACAATTCACCGGAGAATATTTACATTCAACGGGCCATTCTGAATGGAAAAGAGTATGATAGATGTTATATTGACTTTACTGATATTACTGCCGGTTCAATTCTTGAATTGTATATGGGAAGTGAGCCAAACAGGGAATGGGGCATTCGATAAATGAAAATGATTCTTCTTTGTTTGCATTTCCCGATTAAAACAGCGATTTTTGTCATTCAATAAATAATGGCCGGGAATTCATGCTTAGTAAATACAAATTAAATCAGCTCTATTTTAAAGATACACAGTTTGCCAATCTGATGACACGCCGTATCTTTAATATCTTATTGATTGCCAATCCGTATGATGCATTTATGTTGGAAGATGACGGACGCATTGATGAAAAGATATTTAATGAATATACCTCTCTTTCGCTGCGTTATCCTCCGCGCTTCTCGCAAGTATCAACAGAAGAAGAAGCATTGGCATTGCTTGAAAAAATGACGTTCGATCTTGTTATTTGTATGCCCGGAACGGGTGATAATGACAGTTTTGACATCGGCAGGCATATCAAGAGTCTTTACGAACATATCCCCATTGTCATTCTTACTCCTTTTAGTCATGGCATAACGGCACGTATTGCCGATGAAGATCTGACTGCTTTCGATTATGTGTTCTGTTGGCTGGGCAATACCGATTTGCTGGTATCTATTATCAAGCTTATAGAAGATAAAATGAATCTGGAACATGATGTGGCAGAAGTCGGTGTGCAGCTTATTCTTTTGGTAGAGGACGGGATACGCTTTTATTCATCTGCATTGCCAAATCTATATAAATTCGTACTTAAACAGAGTCAGGAGTTCAGTACGGAAGCATTGAATGCCCATCAACGGACGCTTCGTATGCGTGGCCGTCCTAAGATTGTTTTAGCACGAACCTATGAAGAAGCGATCGGGCTTTATGAAAAATATAAGAACAATATTCTGGGAGTGATAACCGATGTCCGTTTTCCACATGTGGAAAGGGGTGAAAAGGATGGGTTGGCAGGTATCAAGCTATGCGCTGCCATACGGAAAGAAGATCCTTTCGTTCCTCTCATCATCCAATCTTCCGAATCGGAGAATGCCGCTTATGCAGCCAAGTATGGGGCTAGCTTTATCGATAAAAACTCCAAGAAAATGGATGTCGACCTGCGCCGGATTGTCTCTGATGATTTCGGATTCGGTGATTTTGTATTCCGCAATCCGGAGACCGGTGAAGAAATAGCCCGGGTACGCAATCTTAAGGAACTTCAGAACATCCTGTTTGCTGTTCCGGCCGAATCTTTCCTGTACCACATCTCCCGTAATCATGTTTCGCGGTGGCTTTATTCACGTGCGATGTTTCCTGTGGCCGAATTCTTGAAACCGATTACATGGAACAGTTTACAGGACGTGGATGCACATCGCCGGATTATCTTTGAAGCTATTGTAAAATACCGTAAGATGAAGAACCAGGGAGTAGTGGCGGTATTCAAGCGCGATCGTTTCGACCGCTATTCAAATTTTGCGCGGATCGGAGACGGCTCTCTTGGTGGGAAAGGACGTGGATTGGCCTTTATTGATAATATGGTAAAGCGTCATCCGGAGTTTGACGAATTTGAAAACGCTAGGGTAGCTATTCCGAAAACCGTCGTTCTATGTACGGATGTTTTCGATGAATTCATGGATACCAATAACCTCTATCAGATTGCGCTCTCTGATGCCGATGATGATGTTATTCTGCGTTATTTCCTGAAAGCCAAATTGCCCGACCGGCTTGTTGAGGACTTCTTCACCTTCTTCGATGTGGTGAAGTCCCCCATCGCCATACGTTCGTCTTCTTTGCTTGAGGACTCGCATTACCAACCGTTTGCGGGGATTTATAATACTTATATGATTCCTTATCTGGACGACAAGTATGAGATGCTCCGTATGTTGTCCGATGCTATAAAAGGTGTTTATGCATCCGTTTATTTCCGGGATTCAAAAGCATATATGCAAGCAACGAGCAACGTGATTGATCAGGAAAAGATGGCGGTGATCCTGCAGGAAGTTGTGGGGAATCAATATGGAGACAGGTATTACCCTTCGATGTCCGGTGTGGCACGTTCGCTGAACTACTATCCTTTGGGCGATGAGAAAGCTGAAGAAGGAACGGTGAATCTGGCTTTGGGATTAGGCAAATATATTGTGGATGGCGGTAAGACACTTCGCTTTTCACCCTATCATCCCAATCAGATACTTCAGACTAGTGAGATGGAGATGGCTCTCAAAGAAACACAGACCCAGTTCTATGCGCTTGATCTTAGGAATGCGGGAGATAACTTTTCCATCGATGATGGTTTCAATTTGCTTAAACTAAATGTGAAGGAAGCCGATGCTGACGGCTCGCTTAGGTATATTGCATCCACTTATGATCCTTATGATCAAATCATTCGCGATGGTTTATATCCCGGTGGACGTAAGGTGATCACGTTCGCTAATATTTTGCAGCATGACGTTTTTCCGCTGGCACGCATATTGCAGCTGGTACTGAAGTACGGACAACAGGAGATGCGTCGTCCGGTGGAGATAGAATTTGCTGCCACATTAAATCGTGATCAGGACAAGACCGGAACTTTCTATCTGTTGCAAATCCGTCCCATTGTCGATACGAAGGAGATGCTTGATGAAAATCTGTCGGCTATTCCGGATGAAGAAGTCATTTTGCGATCCGATAATTCATTGGGACATGGCGTGATGAATGATATTCATGACATTGTTTATGTAAAAACAGAAGGTTACAGTGCTTCTAAGAATCAGGATATTGCGTGGGAAATTGAAAAGTTGAACCAGCGTTTCTTAAATGAAGGAAAGAATTATGTTCTTGTCGGACCCGGACGTTGGGGTAGTAGTGACAGTTGGCTGGGCATTCCCGTGAAATGGCCGCATATCTCGGCAGCCCGTGTCATTGTGGAGGCGGGATTAACCAATTACCGGGTCGATCCCAGCCAAGGAACACATTTCTTCCAGAATCTGACCTCTTTCGGAGTCGGCTATTTTACGATTAATGCTTTTATGGGTGATGGCGTTTATAATCAGGATTTCCTCAATGCACAACCGGCTGTGGAAGAGACGAAATATTTGAGACATGTACGGTTTAAATCACCGATAGTCGTGAAAATGGATGGTAAGAAGAAATTAGGTGTAGTGATGATGCCTGAGGGGGAATGAAAGTTATATAAACATGTTTCAGAAGTATGATATTCGGCTTTTACATAAAAGCCTACAAGTCTAAATACGATGAAAAGAACATTTTGGTAGTGAAGTTCTAAGTCGCTTACCAATTCATAAGGAGTGTCGGCAAAAAAAACTTTGTAGCCACCGGAAGAAAGCGTCCGGTGGCCTCGTTCGTATTTCATGAATAAATTTCTGTATTTCGAATGTAGCTAGAGATTGAAAAAGGCAGAAACATCTGATACGACGTTCCTGCCTTCTACAATTAATACTATGACTTACTTTGTTTAGTTGGGATATCTTATAAAATGCCTTGAGCCATCATCGCTTTGGCAACCTTCATAAATCCGGCTACGTTTGCACCCTTTACATAATTTACGTATCCATCAGTTTCCGTACCGTATTGAACGCAAGCTGCGTGGATGTTTTTCATGATGCTCTTCAGCTTTTCGTCTACTTCTTCGGAACTCCAACTTAATTTGATAGAGTTCTGCGTCATTTCCAGTCCGGATACGGATACTCCACCGGCATTGGCTGCTTTTCCCGGAGCATACAGGATTTTTGCATCCTGGAATACTTTGATGGCTTCCGGGGTAGAAGGCATGTTGGCACCTTCGCTTACTGCTATACAGCCATTTGCTACCAGTTGACGGGCATGATCACCGTTCAGTTCGTTCTGAGTGGCAGAAGGCAGGGCGATGTCGCACTTTTCACCCCAAGGTTTGGCTCCTTCCACGTATTTGCAGCCGTACTTCTCGGCATATTCGCGGATACGACCCCGGTACAGGTTTTTCAGCTCCATGATGTAATCCAATTTTTCGCGGTCAATACCTTCCGGATCATAAATGTAACCATCGGAATCGGACATGGTGACTACCTTTCCTCCTAGTTCGATCACTTTCTCTGCCGTATACTGGGCTACATTGCCGGCACCTGAGATCAGGCAAACTTTATCTTTCAGGTCTGTTCCTTGGGTTTTCAACATTTCCAACAGGAAATAGATGTTACCATAACCCGTTGCTTCCGGGCGGATCAGTGAACCACCGAATTCACGGCCCTTACCTGTAAAGGTTCCGGTGAATTCATGGGACAGTTTTTTATACATGCCGAACATGAAACCTACTTCTCGTCCACCTACACCGATGTCTCCAGCCGGTACATCGGTTTCAGGACCGATATGACGCCACAGCTCAAGCATGAAAGCTTGCGTGAAGCGCATGACTTCAGCATTTGATTTTCCGCGTGGGGAAAAATCGGAACCACCTTTGCCACCGCCCATAGGCAGGGTGGTCAGGGAATTTTTGAATGTCTGCTCGAAGGCAAGGAATTTAAGGATACTCAGGTTTACGGATGCATGGAAACGGATACCGCCTTTGTACGGACCGATCGCGTTGTTATGCTGTACGCGGTAGCCCATATTTGTTTGCACATTCCCTTTATCGTCTACCCAAGTTACACGAAACTGGTAAACTCTGTCCGGAATACATAGGCGTTCAATCAGATTGGCTTTGTCGAATTCAGGATGTTTGTTGTATTCTTCTTCGATGGTAGCAAGTACTTCTTCTACCGCCTGATGATACTCCGGTTCATTGGGAAACCTTCTCTTCAAATCTTCTAATACCTTAGCTGCATTCATAATTGTATTCTTTTATTAATTTAATGAGGGAATTACGAACGGTGAGCATGTTGCACCGTGTGGTAAATTCCAATTGTATCTGTAGTTTGTAGCTTGTAATCTATAGCTTTATAGCGATTGCAAAAGTAAATATAAAATTCGAACTTACAAACATATTATAAAGAAAAGCGGTATAAAATATGAATTTTGATATTTTATACCGCTAAAAAGGAATAAAACGATACTATTTCTTCTTCTTTAAAGACTTATAGACAGGTATGAATACCAATGCTGCCGAAATGGCAAGCATCACTATCGTTGGACCGTCAATTCGTTCGGCATATACCAATACTATATAGCAAAGTGCGCCCCAAAGAAGGACGATGCAAACGATTTGTGATTTTGATAAGGGTCGTCTCATCGGTTTGCTTTCTTTTTGTCCACGACGGCATCGATTACGGCTACGGATGTGATATTCACAATGTCGCGTACCGAGCTTTCGATATCGGTAAAGTAGATTGGCTTATTAAGTCCCATCTGTATCGGTCCGATGAACTCGGTATCCGGATCCATGGCTTGCAATAACTGATAACCTGCATTTGCCGAACTGAGGTTCGGGAAGATGAGTGTATTGACATCTTTTCCCTTGAGTCGGGTAAAGGGATATTTTGCATCACGCAGGTTGCGGTTCATGGCAAAGTTGACTTGCATTTCACCATCGATAGCCAAGTCCGGACATTCCCTTTGCATTTGTGCCACCGCCTCATGGACTTTCGATGGACTGCCTGCCTGATCGGAACCGAAGTTGGAATAACTCAGCATGGCAATGACGGGAGTGTGGTTGAAGAACCGGACAGTCTGGTCGGCTAACTTTGCAATATCTGTCAAAGTGGTAGTATCCGGATGACGGTTGATAAGCGTATCAGCGAGGAAGTAAGTACCCTTTTTAGAATTCAGGATATGCATGGTTCCGAAATGGTTGAATCCGGGACGGATGCCGATCACTTCTTTGGCTACTTTGATGGTATTGCTGTATTTTGTATACAAGCCTGTGATGAATGCATCGGCATCTCCGGTTTCTACCATCATCATACCGAAATAGTTACGTTCGAACATTTTGTCGTTTGCCTCGTCATAAGTAGCTCCTTCGCGGGCACGCTTTTCAGCCAATATGTGTGCATAGCGTTCGCGGCGTTCTGCTTCGCGGTCATGGCGAAGGTTGACGATTTCAATACCTTCAAGGCTGAGGTCGAGTTCCTTTGCCAGTTTTTCGATCCGTTCCTCGTTGCCTAATATGATAGGATGGCAGATGCCTTCGGATTTTGCTTCTACAGCGGCTTTCAGCATGTTCGGGTGTCCACCTTCGGCGAAGACTACCCGTTGCGGATTACGGCGTGCCGTATCGTATAGCTGGCGGGTAAGCTGAGATTCTTGTCCCATCAGTTCGCGGAGGTGTGTTTTGTAATCCTCCCAGTCCTCGATATTTTTCCGGGCTACACCACTCTCCATGGCGGCCCGTGCCACTGCTACCGAAACTTCTGTAATCAGACGCGGGTCTACCGGTTTCGGAATGAAATATTCAGGACCGAAAGTGAAATTGTTGACATGGTATGCTTCATTCACAATATCGGGTACAGGCTGTTTTGCCAGATTGGCGATGGCATGTACCGCAGCTATTTTCATCTCCTCGTTGATGGCTTTGGATTGAGTGTCGAGAGCCCCGCGGAAGATGTAAGGGAAGCCGATTACATTGTTGATCTGGTTCGGATAATCCGAACGGCCGGTTGCCATCAGTACGTCCGGACGGGCGGACATGGCATCTTCGTAAGAGATTTCCGGTGTCGGGTTGGCGAGAGCGAATACGATAGGCATCGGAGCCATGCTTCGTACCATGTCCTGTGACAATACGTTCCCTTTGGAAAGCCCCAGAAATACGTCCGCACCTTTGATTGCCTCAGCCAAGGTATGGATATCCGTCCGGGAGGTTGCGAAATAACGTTTTTGTTCGTTCAGGTCGGTGCGCTCTTTGCTGATGACACCTTTGCTATCCACCATAACGATATTTTCGAGTCGCGCACCGAGCGATATATACAGTTTCGTACACGATACGGCAGAGGCACCTGCACCGTTTACGACAATTTTAATGTCTTCAATCTTCTTTCCTGCTACTTCAAGGGCGTTGACAAGTCCTGCGCTGGAGATGATGGCCGTACCGTGCTGGTCATCGTGCATCACAGGGATATCGAGTTCTTCTTTCAAACGACGTTCTATCTCGAAGCATTCCGGTGCCTTGATATCTTCCAGATTGATACCACCGAACGTAGGAGCGATGGCTTTCACTGCTTCGATGAATTTTTCCGGATCTTTTTCGTTCACTTCGATGTCGAACACATCGATGCCAGCGTAGATTTTGAAGAGTAGTCCTTTACCCTCCATTACCGGTTTGCCGCTTAATGCGCCTATGTCTCCCAGACCAAGTACGGCAGTACCATTGGAGATTACGGCGACCAGATTGCCTTTTGCCGTATATTTATAAGCATCCTGCGGATTCTTTTCTATTTCAAGACAAGGTTCTGCCACACCGGGCGAATAAGCGAGTGATAAATCGGTTTGTGTACTATAAGGTTTGGTAGGAACTACCTCTATTTTGCCCGGTTTGCCCTGTGAGTGATAGAGCAAAGCGGCTTCTTTGGTTATTTTAGCCATGTTAGTGCGTTTTATTAAAGGTTGTCAATTGTGTGCAAATGTAGGAATAAAAGTTAGAAACTGTAAGTCTGTTTGATGTAAAATCTATTAAATTAATAACAAAAAGGCGCAAAAGGTAGAGGGGAAATCCACTTTTTGTACCTTTATTGTATATATATGCTATCGCTTTAGAAACAGTTTCTTAATCCGGAAGGAAAGTTGACGGCCCTAAGATGTCATACCTGTCGCTTACATTTCTTGTGCGAAGCAATTCTCCGTTTGGCGCATAGAAAAGTTGGTACTTGACATCCACGTTTTGTTGTCCCACTTCGATGGTGTAAATCGGTTCCCATTTCGGAAACTCGGTCAGGGTGACGTCCAGTACTTGCCAGTCGGAATAGGAACCAGCGGCATAGGCGTTGTAAACAGCATCCGGTACACGGTCGGTACTTTCCAGTTCCGTTTGCGTCATCACCCATTGGGCCTGCGCATTGAACCAGACGTTTTTCTCGAGATCACTCAGCATGAAATCGGCACAATAATAACCGTCATCTTGCGACCAGGCTACATCGTTGGCAGCAGGATACATTTCTTTGAAGGCTGCCTGCACATTGGCAAGGGCATAACCGGCAAAGGCAGTGGTAGCTGACATAATGAACAATGCTACCAACAGGTGAAACTTATTTTTTATCATAGTCAAAGCATTTACTCAGGTCAATAAACAGCTTTGGCGATTGCTTTGTTTCAACTTTTATGCAGATTCCGGTATTCTATCGGTGATATCCCTTCCAAACGTTTGAAATATCTGCCGAGGTAGGACTGATCCGGGAATTGCATCCGGTCGGCTATTTCCTGTATGTTGAGTTCCGTGCCTTGCAGCATCACTTTGATCTCGAGCATGGAGAAGTTATCGATGATCTTTTTTGCCGAGTCTCCGGTCACATTTTTGCATATGCCGGTGAGATACTTGGTAGAGATACACAGTTTATCGGCATAAAATGTCACCTCCCTTTCCGTCAGACAGTTTTCGTGAACCATGGCAATGAACTTTTCAAACAGTTGCCGTTGGCGGTCGCCTCCTCCTTCTATCTCCTGCCGTGGGAAGAAACGGTAACATTTATCGTATACGTCCAACAGAAAACTTTGTAAATGGTTACGGGCTATCTGGTATCGGAAACGGTTGTCGATATCAGCGTAAATGCAATTGACGGCATCCATCAATCCATAGATGGATTTGGTGTATTCATCGGGTATCGTATAACAGGGATTTTCTTTCAGGAAGCGGAAGAAGCTGGTGTTAAAACGCAGGCAGGCTTCGCGAAACATCTCACCGTGAAATGCGAAAAGGGAAACTTTGAAATCATCACTCATGCCATCGAGGCTGACAACAGTGTTGGGCAGCAATACGATCTGGGTGTTCTTTACAACTTCGTGTTTTTTCAGATCGATTGTCAACTGTGCCCAACCGTTCAGGCAAAAAAGAATGGTTCCTCCTTCCAGTTTGCACAAACGATTTTTTAATCTGCCCAGGTTGCATGTATCTGCGACAAAGGGTTCATCCAATGTGGCGCTTAATGGGTTTCTTTCTTTCATCTGGTATTCTTATTTTCGCAGCAAATGTAACCGATTTCTCTGAATATATCAGCAGCTTGTTCCGAAAATGAACAAAACTGAGGATGCTATGAAAAGTTTTTATCTACGGAAAGCCTCTACCTTTGCCGCCACGAAAATCATTCGGAAGATAGAGCCGGATGAATGTATCCATCTTTTAAAGAATGTAAATAGGTAAAATGAAGAATCAAGTAGAAAGATTGTGGCTGGTGGGAATGTTTATTTCCTGTTTAGTCCTGTCTGGGTGTAAAGAGGCACCACAGGCACAAATGGAAACCACGTATGAAGTGATGACATTGGCTCCGACCGACCGGGTGTTGTTGAGTAACTATTCGGCAACGATTCGCGGACGGCAGGATATAGAAATTTATCCGCAAGTAGGTGGAACATTGACGAAGGTTTGTGTGACGGAGGGTCAACGGGTGAAAAGCGGACAAGCGTTGTTTATCATCGATCAGGTGCCTTATGAGGCTGCCTTGCAGACTGCATTGGCCAATGTAGAAGCGGCAAAAGCTTCGCTGGCTACTTCCCAACTGACGTATGACAGCAAACAGGAATTATATAAGCAAAATGTAGTTTCCGAATTTGACCTTAGTACGGCAAAGAATTCTTTGCTTGCTGCCAAAGCACAACTGGCACAGGCGAAAGCTCAGGAAGTGAGTGCGCGGAACAATCTCTCCTATACGGTAGTGAAAAGCCCTGCTGACGGAGTGGTGGGAACATTGCCATACCGGGTAGGTGCTTTGGTGAGCGCGAGCCTTCCCGAACCATTGACCACCGTTTCGGACAATTCCGATATGTATGTATACTTCTCCCTGACCGAAAACCAATTGTTAGGATTGATCCGTCAGTACGGATCGAAGGACGAAGCGTTGAAACAGATGCCTGAAATCGACTTGCAGTTGAATGATCGTTCTGCCTATCCGCAAAAGGGGAGGATAGAGACCATCAGCGGGGTGATCGACCGGAATACGGGAACGGTAAGCCTGCGTGCCGTGTTCCCGAATGAGAACGGATTGCTGCATAGCGGTGGTGCGGGTAATGTGATATTGCCGGTACAGAAAACGGATGCATTGGTAATTCCTCAGGTGGCAACTTATGAGATACAGGACAAAGTATATGTGTTCAAAGTGGTCGATGGCAAGGCTCAATCGGCTCACGTACAAGTGACCCGTGTTAACGGAGGGAAAGAATATATCGTGGACAATGGACTGCAAGCAGGCGATAGAATCGTGACCGAAGGTGTCGGGCTGCTCCGTGAAGGTACACCGATCCGGGAAAAGACAACTTCGGAACCTGTTGTCACGGATAATCAAACGAAGGAGGAATAAAAGATGAACCTGAGAACTTTCATTGAACGGCCGGTACTGTCGGCTGTCATCTCTATAACGATTGTCGTTGTCGGGATAATCGGTCTGTTCACTTTACCGGTCGAACAGTATCCGGACATTGCTCCGCCTACCATCATGGTGAGTACCAGTTATTTTGGAGCCAGTGCGGAGACTTTGCAAAAAAGTGTGATCGCTCCTTTGGAGGAGGCTATCAACGGAGTGGAGAATATGACCTACATGACCTCATCGGCAACCAATGCAGGTACGGTTTCCATTACGGTATATTTCGAACAGGGTACCGATCCGGACATGGCAGCGGTAAACGTGCAGAATCGTGTCTCCAAAGCTACCGGACAGCTTCCGGCGGAAGTGACCCAGGTAGGGGTAACAACTTCCAAACGGCAGACGAGCATCTTGCAGATGTTCTCGTTGTACAGTCCTGATGACACTTACGATGAAGCGTTTCTGGCAAACTACATCAGTATCAACCTGAAACCGGAGATTCTTCGTATCAGCGGTGTGGGCGATATGATGATAATGGGTGGCGATTACAGTATGCGTATATGGATGAAACCGGATGTGATGGCTCAGTACAAACTGATTCCGTCCGATGTGACGGCGGTGTTGGCAGAACAGAACGTCGAATCCGCTACCGGCTCTTTTGGAGAAAACTCGGATGAAACCTACCAGTATACGATGAAGTACAAAGGTCGCCGGATCACTCCTGAGGAGTTTGGTGAGATTGTGATCCGTTCTACGGACGATGGCGAAGTTCTGAAATTGAAGGATATTGCCGAATTGGAACTGGGGCAGGAGAGTTATGCTTATAAAGGTTCCACGGACGGTCATAACGGTATTTCCTGTATGGTGTTCCAGACTGCCGGTTCGAATGCAACCGAAGTGAACAATAACATTGACAAGTTTCTGGAAGAAGCCCGGAAAAATCTGCCGAAAGGGGTGGAGCTGGAGCAGATGATGTCGTCAAACGATTTCCTGTATGCCTCTATTCATGAAGTGGTGAAGACATTGATTGAAGCGATTATCCTCGTTATTCTGGTAGTATATGTTTTCTTGCAGGACCTGCGTTCAACGTTGATCCCATTGGTAGGTATCGTGGTTTCACTGGTGGGCACGTTTGCCTTTATGTCGATGGCGGGATTTAGCATCAACCTGATTACGTTGTTTGCCCTTGTGCTGGTGATCGGTACCGTGGTCGATGATGCCATAGTGGTGGTCGAGGCGGTGCAGGCGCGTTTTGATGTAGGTTACAAATCTTCGTATATGGCAAGTATTGATGCCATGAAAGGAATCAGTAATGCTGTCATCACCTCCTCGCTTGTGTTTATGGCGGTATTTATTCCCGTGTCCTTTATGAGCGGTACTTCGGGTACTTTCTATACTCAGTTCGGTCTGACAATGGCTGTTGCCGTTGGTATCTCCGCTGTGAACGCCCTTACATTGAGTCCGGCACTTTGCGCATTACTATTGAAACCTTATATTAATGAAGACGGAACGCAGAAAGATAATTTTGCAGCCCGTTTCCGTAAAGCTTTCAATGCCGCTTTTGACGTGGTATCGGAGAAGTATAAGAATATCGTTCTCTTTTTCATCAAGCGCAGATGGCTCACGTGGTCATTGCTGGCATGTTCTGTTGCATTGCTCATCTTCTTCATGAATACCACGAAGACCAGTCTGGTGCCCGATGAAGATCAGGGAGTTGTGTTTGTGAATGTGAGTACGGCTGCCGGCAGTTCCTTGAAAACCACCAACGATGTGATTGAACGCATTGAACAACGTCTGCAAGCCATCCCGCAAGTAAAACATGTGCAAAAGGTGGCTGGTTACGGATTGCTTTCCGGTCAGGGAAGTTCGTTCGGTATGTTGATCCTGAAGTTGAAACCTTGGGATGAGCGTCCTGAGAAGGAAGACCATGTACAGGCAGTCATCGGACAAGTGTACGGCTGTACAGCGGATATCAAAGATGCCACCGTCTTTGCCATCTCTCCGGGTATGATTCCCGGCTACGGTATGGGTAACGCCCTTGAGCTTCACATGCAGGATAAACAAGGTGGTGATGTGAATACGTTCTTCCAGACCACGCAACAGTATCTGGGTGCGTTGAATCAACGTCCGGAGATCGCCATGGCTTACTCTACGTTCGATGTACGCTATCCGCAGTGGATGGTTGAGGTCGATCCTGCCAAGTGCAAACGTGCCGGCATCACATCCGACCAGGTACTCAGTACGCTTTCGGGATATTATGGCGGCCAGTATGTATCCAACTTCAACCGTTTCTCAAAAGTATATAAGGTGATGATACAGTCCGATCCTAAATATCGTTTGGACGAATCATCGTTGAACAATACTTTTGTGCGTATGTCCAACGGGGAGATGGCTCCGCTCAGTCAGTTCGTAACGCTGACCCGCGTGTATGGAGCCGAGTCGTTGAGCCGTTTCAATATGTACAACTCCATAGCGGTGAATGCGATGCCTGCCGATGGTTACAGTACGGGTGACGCCATCCGTGCCGTACAGGAAACGGCCGAAACGGCTCTTCCCAAAGGATACGGTTATGATTACGGAGGCATCACCCGTGAGGAAAATCAGCAAAGCGGTACCACGGCTATCATTTTCGGTATCTGCTTCCTGATGATCTACCTCATTCTGAGTGCCCTGTACGAAAGTTTCCTGATTCCGTTTGCCGTATTGTTGAGCGTACCGTGCGGTTTGATGGGTAGTTTTCTCTTTGCCCGCATGTTCGGACTGGAAAACAATATCTATCTGCAAACGGGACTTATCATGTTGATTGGTCTGCTTGCCAAGACAGCCATTCTGTTGACGGAGTATGCAGCCGAACGCCGTAAAGCAGGTATGGGACTGATTGCATCAGCGTTGAGTGCTGCCAAGGCTCGTCTGCGTCCTATTCTGATGACGGCATTGACTATGATTTTCGGTTTGTTCCCGTTGATCGTGGCTACCGGAGTGGGTGCGAATGGTAACCGTTCTCTGGGTACCGGTGCAGTAGGTGGTATGGTGATCGGTACGCTGGCACTGCTCTTCATTGTGCCGTCGCTCTTCATCGCCTTCCAATGGTTGCAGGAACGTGTACGCCCGGTACAGGCTGAACCTTCCCACGATTGGCAGATCGAGGAAGAAAAAGTGGAAAGTGACCGGGAAAAGAAAGAAGCCGGAAAGGAATAATTGTTTACGCTTCCATACCCCGGTGACGAACGGCTTGGAGGGCACCGATGAAGGCCTCCTTCCTCACCGATGAACACCCTCTTCATCGGTGATCAAGAGGGCGTTCATCGGTGAGGAACAAATGACTGCCTGATTGGATTGAATATCAGTCTTTTAAAAAGTTGAATCCTGCGTAATGCCGGAAATCCTTATAGTTATATTATTTAACAAATAGATAAAAGAAAAATGAGAAAACAACTTCTATTGCTTACGGTTGCTGTCTTTACGTTAAGCAGCTGTGGCATTTACTCAAAATATAAACCAGTTGCGGAAGTACCGGACGGACTCTACGGGGATACGGAAGAGTTGGCTGCCGATACGTCGAACTTCGGGAACCTTTCCTGGAGGGAAGTCTTTACCGATCCTTATCTGCAAGCACTGATAGACTCGGCACTTGCACGTAATACCGATTTGCAGACCGCCCAGCTAAAGGTGAAGGAAGCGGAAGCCTCCCTGATGACTTCCAAACTGTCCTATCTGCCTTCCTTGTTTTTAGCTCCCGAAGGGGCTATAAGCAGTTTCGACGGGGCGAAAGCCTCTAAGACTTATTCATTGCCTGCGACCGCTTCTTGGGAGATCGATCTTTTCGGACGGTTGACAAATGCAAAACGCCGTGCAAAAGCCGCCTTGTTGCAGACCCGTGAATACAAACAGGCTGTACAGACACAATTGATTGCGGCCGTGTCTAATATGTATTACACTTTGTTGATGCTCGATGCCCAATATGAAATAGCTACGGCTACCGAAGAAGTCTGGAAGCAGAGTGTGGATGCCACCCGCGCCATGAAAGCGGCCGGGATGGTGACCGAAGCCGGATTGGCGCAAACCGAAGGTACATACTATAACATATGCACAACCGTTCTTGACCTGAAAGAACAGATCAACCAGACTCAAAACAGCCTGTCATTACTTCTGGCTGAAGTGCCCCATGACATTCAGCGGGGCAAACTTGCAGGACAGGTACTTCCCGAATCCTTTCATACGGGTATCCCTTTGCAGATGCTTTCCAATCGCCCGGACGTGCGCAGTGCCGAATTGTCTCTGGCACAGGCATACTATACGACCAATGCAGCCCGTTCGGCTTTTTATCCCTCCATTACTTTGGGCGGAAGTGCGGGGTGGACGAATAGTGCCGGATCGATGATTGTCAATCCGGGCAAACTTTTGGCTTCGGTATTCGGTTCTTTGACACAACCTCTATTCAACAAAGGGGCTAACATTGCCCAGTTGAAGATAGCGAAAGCTCAACAGGAAGAAGCGCGTTTGTCTTTTCAGCAGACTTTGCTTGCAGCAGGAAGCGAAGTGAACGATGCCTTGACGCAGGTACAGACAGCCCGCAACAAGTCGTTGCTTTTTGAGAAACAAGTAGGTTCCTTGGAAAATGCCGCACGTAGCACCAGCCTGCTGATGAAGCATGGCAATACGACCTATTTGGAAGTATTGACTGCCCAGCAGACATTGCTGAACGCCCAGCTCTCTCAGGTTGCCAATCGATTTACCGAAATTCAGGGAATCATCACGTTGTATCAGGCGCTTGGTGGCGGTAGAATGTAAAACAGATAGGAAAGAGGATATAATATGATGAAAGCCGAAACCGTCCGCCGTTCAGTTGTGGATTATACAAAGCAGGAGATGATTCGGCAGGGAGTCACTCGTCTGACAATGGACACGATTGCCCAGGGATTGGGGATGTCGAAGCGGACGCTCTATCAACTTTTTCCCGGGAAGGTGTGTCTGGTACAGATTTGCCTAGGGGACATTTCGGGTGAAAAGAGACGTCTTTTGTTACAGTACGAGGACAGTAGCCGTTCATGCATCGAGACCCTCTTCGATGTTGCCCGCGAATACGTCGTATTGATTCATTATTTAGGGAGAACACTCTTGACCGATCTGACCGTAGATATAGATTACCAGCCGTTCGTGAAACGGGAAGAGGCATTTTGGTTGCAACAGTTTGTCGATGCGCTGAACCGTTGCAAGGCATGTGGGTATCTGTTGCCCGGCACCGATCCCGACCGTTTTTCATATGACCTGACTACCAATATTTATGAAAACTGTCTGCGCGGTGTCTCTTATACCGCACAACGTTTTTTCTGCCGGGCGTTGTTGCGTGGTATCTTCCGTGCGGATGCCATTCCGGCAATTGATGAAAACCTGGAGCAGTACATACCTGTTTCATGTAGCTGATAGTTGGATGATAATCGGTCTGTCCGATTGTTTCAGGTATAAAATCAGCCGGCATGTCCTTTTCATTGGATGTGCCGGCTTTTACTTTTGATAAGACGGGGGGCTAAAAATCACTCTCTCCGTCACGAAATACGTTTAAGCATTCAACGCTTGTTCGATATCTGCAATGATGTCATCGGCATTTTCTATGCCTACGGAGAGACGGATGAGGTCGGGGCGTACACCGGCTTCTATCAATTGTTCGTCCGTCAACTGACGGTGCGTATGACTGGCCGGATGCAGGACGCAGGTACGGGCATCGGCCACGTGTGTAACGATGGCAGCCAGTTTCAATGAGTCCATAAATTTGATAGACAGTTCGCGTCCGCCTTTCAATCCGAAAGAAATGACACCGCATGAACCGTCCGGTAGATACTTTTGCGCCCGTTCATAATATTTATTTCCCGGCAGACCGCAATAATTCACCCACGCAACCTTCTCATTTTTAGAAAGATATTCGGCTACCTTCTGGGCATTGCGGCAATGTTGCGGCACGCGGAGATGGAGCGTTTCCAGTCCCAGGTTCAGCAAGAAAGCATTCATGGGGCTTTGAATACTGCCTAAGTCGCGCATCAGTTGTGCGGTAGCTTTTGTCATATAAGCCATTTTTCCAAATGCTTTTGTATATGTCAGTCCGTGATAGGATTCATCCGGTGTGCATAGCCCGGGGAACTTGTCAGCATGTGCATCCCAGTCGAAATTCCCACTGTCTACGATGCAACCGCCCACGCTGGTGGCATGTCCGTCCATGTATTTGGTGGTAGAATGAACCACGATGTCCGCCCCCCATTCAAACGGACGGCAGTTGATCGGAGTGGGGAAGGTGTTGTCTATGATCAAAGGTACACCATGGCTGTGCGCGATACGGGCGAATTTTTCAATGTCCAGCACTTCCAGGGAAGGATTGGAGATTGTTTCTCCGAACAAGGCTTTCGTGTTAGGACGGAACGCGGCTGAAATTTCCTCTTCGCTGGCATCCGGATGTACGAAAGTTACATCGATTCCGAGTTTCTTCATGGTAACACCGAAAAGGTTGAACGTTCCGCCGTAGATCGCTGAGGAACAAACGAAATGATCACCTGCCTGGCAAATGTTGAAGATAGCATAGAAATTGGCTGCCTGACCACTGGAAGTCAGCATGGCACCTACGCCCCCTTCGAGTGCGGCTATTTTGGCAGCCACGGCATCATTGGTCGGGTTTTGCAGGCGGGTATAGAAATAACCGCTGTCTTCAAGATCGAAAAGACGCGCCATCTGTTCACTCGTTTCATACTTGAAAGTAGTACTTTGATAGATTGGCAGCACACGCGGCTCGCCCTTTTTGGGAGTCCATCCTGCCTGTACGCAGAGGGTTTCGGGCTTGAATTGTTTGGTCATAATTGTATAGGGTTTATATGATTTTGTTACTTAAAAAATGATATCGGTGCAAAAGTAGAGAAAATAATTGGTATAAAAGACTATCTTTGTGACGGAAAAGAGCAAAAAACATTGCAAAGTAACAAAGCTTGATATTTTCTTAAAATGGCAGATTCAAAGACAGACAACTATATGAAACATAAGCTATGCCTTCTTTTGTTTTTCGGCTTTTTGTTCGTTGCACCCGGCTTGTGGGCACAGCAAAAAGCAACACCGAAGGCAGGTGAGGGCATTTCATCCTTCCTTTTACGCCATAATCGTAATCCAAAGAAATACTACAATGATTTTGTGGAACTGAATAAGGCGAAATTAGGAAAGAACCGGGAATTGAAACTGGGAGTTATGTACCTGATACCTTCCGTTAAAAAATCCACTTCCTCAAAAGGTGAGGCGAAAACGGAAGCAGCTGTTCCGAAGCGTCCTCTCCGTTCGGAAGTCAACGAGCCGTTATTCGGCAAATGGCTGGCAAATGTCAAGGTGACTTCCAACCGTTTGGCCGGTACTTGCTTCTATGTGGTCAGTGGGCATGGAGGACCTGATCCTGGAGCTATCGGACGGGTGGGAAAACATGAATTGCATGAGGACGAATATGCTTATGACATTGCTTTGCGTCTGGCGCGCAATCTGATGCAGGAAGGTGCGGAAGTGCGCATCATTATTCAAGATGCGAAAGATGGTATCCGTGACGATGCTTACCTGTCGAACAGCAAACGCGAAACATGTATGGGCGATCCTATCCCTTTGAATCAGGTGCAACGCTTGCAACAACGCTGTGACAAGATCAATGCGCATTATCGTAAAGACCGCAAGAATTATAGATATTGCCGGGCCATCTTCATCCATGTGGATAGCCGCAGCAAGGGCAAACAGACGGATGTCTTTTTCTACCACTCCAACCGTAACCGCAAAGTGGAGAGTAAACGGTTGGCAAACAATATGAAGGATTTGTTTGAGTCTAAATACGGCAAGCACCAACCTAACCGCGGATTTTCCGGTACGGTGAGCGGACGTAATCTGTATGTCTTGAGTCATACTACTCCCGTTTCTGTTTTTGTTGAACTGGGGAACATTCAGAACACGTTCGACCAGCGGCGCCTTGTGATTCCTTCCAATCGCCAGGCATTGGCAAAGTGGTTGATGGAGGGCTTTATAAAGGATTATAAGTAGGGGAGACGGTTATTGAATAGGAAGCTCATAAAAGGTGGGTGATTTGACTATTTTATACCAATATTTATGCTTGTCTGACTATATGCTCTTATTATCTTTTTATTGCTTACCAATCACTTGAACGAAATCTTCGAAATAGCATTGGATAATGTTGCTTCTAGTGGAAAAAGGAGAAAATAAGATGGTTTAGCATCTCAAATAACTATAATTGGCGGATGAAATAACCATATCTATCGGATGAAATAACCATATCCAACATATCAAGTAACCATATCTATTGGATGAAGTAGCTATTTCCAACGGATTGAGTAGCTATTTCTATCAAATCAAGCTTTGATTTCTGTGAAATATACTCTTTTTTTCTTTTCCTTTTTTTCTATTTGTCTTCTTTCGGTGAAACTCTTCTTACTGATAAAATGAAACTATAAGTTTATAATAGCACTCGTTTGGAAATAATGATATCATAAGCCATGTATTATGTTGCTTATTCCTTTGTTTTTCTGACAAAGCGGAAAATGCTGATTGCTCTACATTACGTTTTTTCCAATCGCACTCACCTTTGACCGGGATTATGCTTCTTACGGTGTGCAAGAAATGCAAACTGTCAAAATGAAACATGTAGTTGTTGCAACTTCTTTTATCCTGTGCATTTGTCCCAATGGTTGCTTGTAATGGCAACCACATAAGTCCTTTCCGGTGAATGATTAAAGGAATCATTTTTCCGGAGGCAAAGTTAATATTTTATCCTGTACGGTATATATTATCATTAATCTTCTTCAAATGGTTAACCATAATGCCTCTTTTTTGTTATAGAGCTGAATATATAATATTAAAACGAAAAGATTATGGAAGATTTTTCTGGAATGTCGTCTGACCGGTTGTCAACCCGTGAACGCAAGAACCTTGATACTTCCGAGTTTGGAATTCCCGAACTCAGGGAGTTTCCAATTCCCGATGCTGCCCACGTAAGAGCGGCAGAAGCTTATTTTAGGTATGCTCCCGAAGAGTATAAAGCCCAGTTAGCCCGCAACATTTTGGCTAAGGCACAATTGTTCGGAGTGAATGTGAAAAGTCCGACTATTCTGGAATGGGCGGAAAAATAAAACGATTTGCTCTATGAAACAGATTTTAGCTCTTGGACTACTTATATTGGGCGGCTTGTGCCCTGTCGATGCTTGTACGGGCATCTCTTTTACAGCAAAAGACGGTGCGTATGTGCAGGCACGGACGATCGAGTGGGGGGATAGTTATCTTCCCAGCGAATATGTCATCATTCCCCGGGGAGAACCACTCGTGTCGTATACTCCCACGGGGGTGAACGGTATGCAGTTTCGCTCCAAATACGGTGTGGTGGGACTTGCAATTATCCAGAAGGAATTTATTGCCGAAGGATTGAATGAAGCCGGTTTGTCGGCAGGTTTGTTTTATTTTCCACGGTATGGCGGTTATCAGCCTTATGATGCCCGTGAAAATAGCCGTACATTATCCGATTTGCAGGTAGTGGCGTGGCTGTTATCGCAATTTTCTACCATAGATGAAGTGAAGGAGGCCTTGTCCGATGTCCGTATCGTATCCATTGATGAACCCGGTGCCACTTCTACCGTACATTGGCGTATCGGTGATGCCAGTGGAAAACAGGTCGTTTTGGAGATAGAAGACGGAGTTCCCCATTTTTATGATAATAAAGTAGGGGTACTGACTAATTCGCCCGGTTTCCCTTGGCAAGTAACTAATCTGAATAATTATGTCAATCTCTTTCCCGGAGCCGCACCTGCGCAACATCTTTCCGGGGTTACACTGGCACCTTTCGGGGCAGGTTCCGGTTTCCTGGGAATACCGGGGGACGTAACGCCTCCTTCCCGTTTTGTCCGTGCTGCATTTTATAAAGCGACTGCGCCTGAATGCGCCACCGGACAGGAAACAGTGTTGCAGTGTTTTCATATTCTGAATAATTTTGATATTCCCGTCGGGATTGAGCATCCCCTTGGAAAAGCACCGGATATTCCCAGTGCTACACAGTGGACTTCCGCTATCGATCTGACGAACCGGAAAGTGTACTATAAGACCTCTTATAATAACACTATACGGTGCATCGATCTCAAAGGGATTGATTTTGGCAAGGTGGAATACCAATCCCATCCGTTGGATAGAGAGAGGGTACAGCCGGTAGAGAAAATCGAAGTGAGATAAGATCGAAGTTCTTAAACAGGCTCACGGCTTATGCGGTTCTTTTCCTTATAGTTAAAAGTAATGTACTGACGGCACATATCAGGATAATGACGGAGGTTGTGATAAGCATATTCCCCAAACCTGCTAATGGAGAACATATTCCTCCTGCTAGGAATGCCATGAATCCGAGAACGGCAGAGGCGTAACCGGAATTCTCTCGTACCGGTTCCAATGCCAGTGCCGTGGTGGTAGGCAATATCATTCCCATACATACCAACAGGAGGAAGAGTGCTGTCTCTACTGCATAGACGGAACTTCCGGAGAGTAGCGTAGCAGCTACCAGAATACTCATCAAAAGGAATCCGCTTACACCGGTGGACAGCGCTTTTTCTACTTTCGGAAAGTATGTGGTAAGTAGAGAGCCTGCCATGATGCCCAGTGCATTGATTCCAAAACAAATGCTATAAGTGAGTGATGACAGTCCGTAATGTTTCTGGAAGATGAAGGGAGAGGCGGCAATGTAAGTGAACATTACTCCCATAACTAAGGTTTGCGCCAATACGTAACGCATAAAATGACGATTGCGCAATATCGGTATATAGGCTTTTGCAGTACTGCTTGAAGAATTTTGAACGGGCGTTTGCAACGATTCATGAAAATGGATGGTTGTCAGTAATAAAATAAGCCCGATGATCAACAAGGTTAAAAAGATTCCACGCCAGTCTGTCACCAAGAGTAATACTCCTCCTAAGACGGGGGCAAATATCGGAGCCAAACCTTGTACGCTACTCAACATAGAGAAGAACCGGGCGAGTTGCTTTCCTTCGTACAAGTCGGTGGCGATGGATTTAGAAATGACTACTCCCCCTGCTCCAGCTATTCCTTGGATAAAGCGAAAAAGAAGAAAGCTTCCTATGTTTGTGGATATCAGGCAGGCAATGGTGGAAACAATAAAAAGAACCAAAGAGAGTATCAAGGGAGGTTTACGTCCGTAACGATCGCTGATTGGTCCGATCAATAACTGTCCTGTCGCCAGTCCTATCATGCTTACGGTCAGTGTCAACTGTACCATAAAGGTGGAAGTGCCGAAATACTCACTCAACTCCGGCAGCGCAGGTAAATAGAAATCGGTAACGAAAGGTCCGAATGCTGAAATCATTCCGACCAATATCAAGATATATAAATAAGAATTAGCTGTTCTGACATTCATAATCATCGTTTTTTGTTCCGTGCAAAGTACGGGACAAAAAACCGGATGTCTCTGTTCTTTTTGGTAACGGTATTGGGCTTATTGTTACTGTTTGGAGATGTTCAGGTGCAGGTCATGCAGACAGGCTTTTATTTCTTCTTTGCTTCCTATATGCTTTCCCGGATCGTCCGATAGCTTCACACATTCGCGCCATTCCTGATTGGCGTTCATTTTGCATTGGGTCAGTTTCATCACGATGTTCGAAGGTTTGAACCCCGTATCGTTCGTCAGGTTGGTGCCGATACCAAAAGCGCACCGGATTTTCTCTCGGCAATAGTTTTGTATATCAATCGCTTTCTCAAAATCAAGAGCATTGCTGAACACAATGGTTTTGGTTGTAGGGTCGATCCCGAGTTCTTTATAGCGTGCGGTCAGCTTGTCTATGAATTCGAACTCGTCGCCCGAATCACAGCGTACCCCATCGAAAAGCTTGGCTTGTTTTCGGCTCAGGTTATTGAGGAACACATCGGAGGTGTAGGTATCGGACAGGGCAATCCCTAAATCACCATCGTAAACATTCACCCAGTTTTCAAGTGCCATATAGTTGGCGTGTTTATAACCGAACTGAGCCCCGTGAAACATAAACCATTCATGCGGATGAGTCCCCATCATCTTCATGTCATATTTCATGGCGAAATGACAATTGGATGTCCCGGTGAAATTAAGGGAGGTCCTTTTCAGATGGGCGATTACTTTATCCTGTACTTCATACGAGAATCTTCTCCTCGTGCCGAACTCCGAGAAGGGTAACTGATGTTGGTTTGAAAGCATGACCTTTTCTAAAAGCTTACAAATAATATTGCTCGTATCGGCTACATTTCCCAAAATCTCATTCTTTATTTCCGAGACGATGGCAAGCAAGGGTACTTCGTAAAGGGTAGCTTTATAAAGATAATCTGTTATTTCAATATTCAGATGCCGTCCTTTGTCCAGATGGATTTTTATTTTATCCGGTTCGAATCGAAAAGAGGAGAGCCATTCCCAGTAAACCCTGGGGAGAAAGCGACAGTTATTCGTCATGTACTCCAGTTCTCTTTCGCTCAGCTTTACATTTTTCAGGTCACCGATTGCTTCCGAGAGTTTCAATACGAAGTCTTTGGTATAAACAGTTTCGTCCCTGTCTCTAAAGCTGAAAGTTCCTATTGCGGAAGGAAATAATTTAATATAAGCATACGAAGTTGTGAACTTATACAGATCGGTATCAAGTATTGTATTGATTATCATTACACCATAGTTTTATCTAAAAACGCAACAAAGATACTATTTGTTGTGTAAAGTGTATCGAGAAAATGGTCTTTAATGTTCAAATAAATCTATCATGGATAGCTTTTATCTTTAAAAAAGAAAGAATTTTCTCGACTACCTGATAACTTTTGATCAATCCATATGCACGGTCGGATTATGGATAGTCAATCCACCGTCGGCTACAATTGTCTGTCCGGTGACGTATCGGGCATCTTCCGAAGCAAGAAAGGCAATGGTTGCAGCGATGTCCTGGGGGACACCCAGATAGGGGGTAGCACATTGACTGAGAAAGATGTTGCGGACATCCTCATTCAGGTTGTTGAGTGCGGCAGGGGTGAGTACCAGTCCCGGGGCTACCGCATTGCAGCGAATATTCTTTTTTCCCATTTGGGTGGCGATGTATTTAGTCAGATTGATGACTCCGGCTTTGCTGGCTCCATAAAGCGTACCGTTTGAGTCGGCTGTGATTCCACTGATAGAGGCTACGTTGACTATATTCCCACCGCCATGTGCAATCATTATGGGGATGACTAATTGAGACAGATACATCGTACATGACAAATTAAGATGAAAAGCTTCATCGAAATAGTCAATATCGAGATTTTCGATATTCCTGTCACGTTTGGGATCTGTGCCGCCTACATTATTCACTAACACATCGATGCGATCATACTCTTTAGTGGCGAATGTTATCAGTTCTTTGCAACTTTGCAATTCAGTGGCGGAGAAGTACACGGGGCGTACGTCAGCTCCCGAGCGGGCAAGCTCGTCTGCCAATTGTTCTGCTTTCTCTTTTGAATAATCAGCGATGATTACTTTGGCTCCTTCGGATACCATGCGGCGTGTGGTTGCCTCGCCTATACCACCAGCGGCTCCGGTGATTACTATAACTTTGTTTTCAAATCTGTTCATATCGGATTGTTTTGAGGATTTTTGTATCACATAACAATCTGATTTCTGAAATGTTACCTCTTTAAACCCTCTTTAATAGGATTGGGCAATCCATTCAATAACTTTTGCATCTGCATCTGTCTGCTCCCGGCTTGTATTTATAAACCTGTTAAATGTTAACATAAGAATCTGAATTTGTTAACGGAGCGCGGATTCTATTAAACCATGTTATAAGATGCGTGATTATGCTTCTGAAATTTGGAGGTTTCCCGTAAGTCCGTATCTTTGCAATGTGTTTTTCATAGTATTAGATTTAAGGTTAACAAAAGATTGGCTGTCTGGGATAGATGGCCTTTTTTTATGTCCGTAGCTCTCCTGGAAGATGTAAATGAGTGTGTTAAATGTTAACGTAATAAGTTTTAAGTGTTAATGAACTGCGCATTGCATTAAACCGTGTTATAATATAAACTGAAAAGGCTTCGAAATTTGCTAATTTCCCGGAAGTCCGTATCTTTGCATCGTGTTTTTTTCATAAGTATTAGATTTAAGGTTAACAAAGATTGGCTGCTCGTGACGAGTAGCCATTTTTGCTTTATAAGGGTCAGAATCTATATCCTAATCCGATTCTGAGACTGATATAGGCACTTGAGAATCCATTGGATGAAGCCAAATATCCTACACCTCCCGAGAGATCGAATGAAAAATGTCGCCATACCCGGCGGAATCCCCAATAAGGAGTGATGTTCCATACATTTGTTCCTTCCCATCCGTTTGTAAGGAAGATAGGGAAAGAGTATCCTCCGTTGACGGATATATATCCCCCTGAATTGCCATAAGTACGTTTATCATGACGATGTCTTTTCTGCAAGTTGTAGTAAAATCGTGGTTCTACTGCGATATCCCCTGTCACCATGTGATAATCTTTAGTGGTGATGTAGATCTCATTGGTAGATTTCATATCCAGTCCCCATAATTGACCATAAGTATAAGATGCACCGGCACTGAAGATGATAGTGCCGCGAGGCGCAAAAGCATGTTCATAACTATAAGCCAGGCCGAGTCCGTTCACACCGATGGTGTGTCCTGATACGGTCCGATCCTGCATTGATTTGTTACTCTTTCCGACATTTGGATTTTGCGCATTAAGAGGGATTATAAAGAATAGACATGCCAGAATACCTACTGATTTTCGGGTTGGCAGAAAGAAGCAAAGGAGTTGGTTTATTTGTTCCATACAATTTTAGTGATTATGATTATACATTTGATTCTTTTCCTATAAAGACAGCAGAGAGTGGTAAACTCCCTATGGTGGAAATGAAAAATTTCATTGGTTGGAGAGCAAAAACACTTCTTTATTGTTATTAGAGGAGTATCAGTAATATAAGTATAAACTATAAAAGAAGATGTTATGAGAAAGAAATTAGTCGGGTCGGGCATGATTCTCGGTGTATTGCTACTTGTCTCTTGTTCAGGTGGCAGTAATAAAACAGCAGATGTGACCTATAGTAAGGCAGAGATTGAGAGTGCGGATAGTGTGATTCGTTATTATGACACAGCTTTGGCATTATTGAAAAATGTAGTGAAAGAGAAAGAAGTAAATGCTGTGTTGGGATATATGGAGCAGGAGGGTAAAGCTCCTTCTATTCCTGCCATTGCTCCTCCGGCTGTTTCTGAAAAAGAATTGTCGGATTTGATGAATCCCGGGAATTGCTTTAATGCAGAGACTCAACAGAACTTGAAACAGAGTTTTTCCGGTTTGTTCAGCGCAAGAGCGTTGTTTTATACCAACTTTGACCAGTATTTGGCAGATATAAAGGCAAAGAAATACGTTAAGGCAAAGAAGTTGGTGAACAGAGGTTATCAATTCAGCACGGAAATGTCTGAATACAAACAGAATATTTTCGATATTCTAAGTCCTTTTACTGAGAAAGCCCAACAGGTGGTTCTGTCAGGCAATCCGTTGAAAGAGCAACTGATGGCTATGAAGAAGATGACACTGGACATGCAAAGCATAACTAATCTGTATTCCCGTAAACATAATATGGACGGCGTACGCATTGATTTGAAAGTCAGTGAACTTAATCATGAACTGGAAGTCGCCAAAAAACTTCCGGTAGTGGCTGGATATGATTCTGAGACGAAGTCTTTCCAGACTTTTCTGGGTAAAGTGGAAACTTTCCTCAAACAGGTACATCAGATTCGTGAGAAAGCAGTATTTACCGAAGCTGATTACGATATGTTGTCCAGTGCTTACGAAACTACCATAATTTAATGTATGGTTGGATGAACATCATTCTGTTTGATGGTGTATGTAATCTTTGTAACGGAGTGGTCAGCTTCATTATAAAGAGAGATAAAAAAGCCCTGTTCCGGTTTGCTGCTTTACAATCCGGCACAGGGCAACTTTTGCTTAAAAGATACGGTGTGGAAAATGAGAATATCACTTTATTCTATTTCAAAGATAATGTCTGTTTCCGAAAATCCGCTGCCGTATTACATATATTCAAAGACCTGGGTGGGATATGGAAATGTTTTTATCCGTTAATTATTCTTCCTGTCTGCTTGAGGGATACCGTTTACCTGTTTATTTCACGTAATAGGTATCGTTGGTTCGGTAAAAGAAAAAACTGTATGATTCCTACGGAAGAAATACGTAAACGTTTCCTCTATTGAGTCTGTTTTTTCTTATTCTACCGGGATATAGATCTCAGTCAGCAATTCATTGGGTTCGGTATTGGCAGGATCGTTCAGATAGCGTTCGGCACTGGCTTCATCGCGAAGGGTACATTCCATTTCGGGAAGATATTTTCCGTAGATGGTGTCGTAAACTGCTTGTAGATTGTCGTAGGGACCTTTGTAGAGGAAAACGGCGTAACGTCCTGCTGGAAGTAGTTTGTATCCTATATCTCCTTTAGGGGTGACAGTAACAGGCATCACCATGCATACATCGGTACGCAGCTTTTCTGCCGGAGTCACTTTAGGATCATCGTAATAAATGCAAAGCGGTGACGGTTCGCCTCCTGGCAGGCTCTGTTCCTTGACAAATCGCCATAAGCGTCCCCAAGTACCACAGTAATCATTAAATTTATAATCACCGGATAGCCGGATATAAATCACGTTGCGTGCAGGAATGCTTTTTATTTCACTTTTTAACTCCAAATCGGGTCTGATAATTGCTGGTTTCATAATTACAAAATTTTTATTGTTTCTATACTCTAAAGGTGAAATACCATATAATTGTTTGAACACCTTGGAGAGCGATGAAGGGGATGAATAACCGATACGGTATGCAATATCGGCAACAGGGATATCCGAATAGCGTAGCAAGCGTGCTGCCGCTTCTGTTCGGGTACGTATGATAAAAGTTCCGATAGGTTCGCCTAAAAAGGCACTTATGATGCGGTGGAAGTAAAAAGGTGAAAAATGAGAAATCCTGGCCAGTGATTTCAAATCTATCTCCTCTCCCAAATGAAGGTTGATATAATCCACTACGGTATTTACACACATCTGATACTCTTCCCGAGTCGTTTTCTTTTCCGGCATGATATTGTTTTTTGTATTTCACTGGGCAAAGATAATCGGTAAATGATCAAGTGACTTGTCCGATATTGCGGAAAGTGGAGAAATGTCACTCGTCTGTAATTTATAATCCGCGAATTTTGTTTAAGTTTGCACTTCATTAAAAACTTATACGAATATGATCAGATTAAATGTTTTCATTAAGGTGTCCGATGCTCACCGGGCTACTGTACTCGAGTTGGCTAAGGACTTGGTGGCACACTCTTTGAAAGATGGAGGTTGCATTGCTTATGATGTCTTTGAAAGTTCTACCCGTAAAGATGTTCTTATGATTTGTGAAACGTGGAAGGATGAAGCATCCTTGTCGGCTCATGAGAAAGCGGAACATTTTGTGACATTAGTCCCTCGGATACATGAGCTGAGTGAAATGAAGTTAGAGAAATTTATCTTCTAAAATAAGGAGGAGTCCTGTTTATACTTTGAGATATATAAGCAGGACTTTTTAATTACTGGTTACGGTTGTCTTCAAAATGGATAGACAAACGCTAGTTTTATACCTATAACTATTGCCGGATGATTTTATTGAATGAGGGATTTTAATTCTTTCTTGGTGTCGGTTATAAAACGGGACTTTTCGTTGAAAAACATCTTATGTCGGTTCCACAACAACCTCTCCTGGGGTATGTACTCGTTCCTGATCGGCTCTCCTTGTCAGTGTGGTAGCCATAAAGGGTAAATGGTATTTTCGGGAGAGACCGGCATATTCTTCCCATAACGATTTCAAAGTCGTTCTTCCTGATTCTTTATCGATTAAATTAGCCATTGCGACCGTTCCATCTGTTTTTAGGTTGAATTCTCTTTTAATCCGTTCGCCCAAGGCTCCTTCCATTAAAATAAAGGGATGTGAAGTTATGCATGTTTGGAAATCCATCCGGTGTTTTGTATTATTAATGAATTTGAATCAAGAAAAATGATCTGGTTTATAGATTAATCATTTGCAAATTCCGTATATTCATCTATGATACCATCATTCATATGCTCTAAATGAGGTTCCTTTTTAAGTTCCTTGATTGAATCATATGTGATAAAAGTACATAATTCAGATAAAGGTCCTTTTTCCATGAAAGCAAAAACAGGTCTGTTTATTTGTTCAAAAACAGCATCTCTACGTTCTATCGGGGCAACAATATGTATTTTAATATCAAGCATAGGCTGTAAAGATAACAAATCTGCCATTCTTAAAATACCTGAATATATTGCAGTTGTTCCTTCTACTTCAAATGCTCTGACAATAGAATGTCTTTTAATCCATAATATATCAATATTCTCTATAACTTTTAAAGTATTGCCATCAAAAACTATTGGAAGCTCTTCTAGAAGACTATTGGCGTGTTTCGGTTTCCATTTGTTTAGTACTCTGGATCTGTCGGATCTTGGAATCCATATTTTATAATTCAATTTCTCACCTATTTCAGCTAAAAGTGCTTGGATTTTGATAGATTCACGTTCTTGTATGGGAGGGTTTACAGATATATTGTTATTAATATCTTCTTCCGGTATTTCTATAATGGTTTCCTTTTCATTTGATATCCTAATTCTTTGAGAAGCTTTAATCTTTTTCTTATCGTTCTCTGAAAAAGGAAAATCTTTCATATTTTGTTTTTGCTGTAATAAGACTTTTTCCAAATATTGACAATCCTTAAAAGGCCATACTCTTGGACTTGAAAAGACCATATAGGTCCACTTTGTACTATCTTTTGGGAGCCCTTTGGTTATTGTTAAATTATTCCAAATTTCATCATTATGAATGGGGAGCCCTTTTTCTAAAGGAAGCCAAACTGTTGGTTTTACTCTAAATCTTAAAATAAAAGGATCTTCTTCTTTCATAAATATTGGAGTATTATCTTCAAAAGGAACACTGATGATTTCTAGTACTCCGATAAAACGTTGTATTTTTGTGCAATAACAAATGAATTTATCCCCAATGCTAATTTTCTGATTTTGAATATATGTTTTTCTTGAGATTCTAAATCCAGAAACGGTTTGATCGGATTCTGAAAAGGCCAATGCTGTACTTGGTGAGAAAAGGTTTATAAAGTATTTCATTATTATATTGCCATAGAGTTAATATGTGTACAAAAATAAGGAATAAATTTGTCTTCTTAATTTCGAATGATGAATATTTTCAATCTGTTTTTCAGATATAGCTGTTTTATTCTTTATTTTCTTTTTAATTTTTTCGGCAATCTCTTGACTCGTACCCTAGGGTAGAATATATCTTTGTACTATAAACAAATTGCACATAAGTTTATGAAGAATAAAATGAAGTTTAAAATCGGAGAATTTTCCAAGCTTTGTCAAGTGACGGTCAAAACTCTTCGTCACTATGAAGAGAAAGGGTTGTTAATCCCTTTTGAAGTGGATGAGTGGACTGGCTACCGATATTATGATCTTGTTCAGCTTCGGCGAATGAATCGGATTATTTACCTGAAAAAGTTGGGCTTTAGTCTTGAAGAGATTGCGGAACTATTTGAAAATGGTAAAGAATATCCTGATGCCGAACTGCTAAGAATGAAAATAGAGCAGTGCAAGAATGAGATAGAATATTTGGCAGGACGACAGATTGAGTTGAAAAAGCTGGGAATTATGCTCCAAAAACAAGAAAACATAATGAAAAAGGTCTTTCAAAAATCGTTTCCGGCAAGAATATTTGCCACACATCGTCGTAAAATCGCTTCTTATCAAGAATTATTTGAACTGTGTCCAAATATTATAGGTCCGGAAATGTATCGTTTAGGCTGTGAATGTCCTGATCCGGGATACTGTTTTACCGTGGAATACAACGAAGAGTACGGGATTAACATTGATATTGAATATTTTGAGGCTGTATCTGAACGTAAAGAAGATTCTGATTTGATTAAATTCAAAGAACTTCCCGAAGTTCCCGTAGCTCTTTGTGCTAATCATTTTGGTTCGTATGAACAGATGCCGGAAACTTTTGCAGAACTCTATGCATATGCTGAGGCTAATGGCTACGAAATAAGCGATCGCTCACGTTTTTGCTATATTGACGGTATCTGGAATAAGGAAAATATAGAAGATTGGCTGACTGAAATTCAATTGCCAGTAAAATTATAGTATTGCTTAAATCCCTATGTGACATGAGGACTTGATACTGGGAAAAATTGAGACTGAGGGCCTTTTAGAAGAATGCAGTCTCAACTTCCCTTTAAAATAAATAGAAAAGTGAGCTTTCTATTCAAGAATTCCTTTATCTTTGTGCGGTACATAACTATGAATTGATTGTTCAACCCATGAAATTTCAACTCTGTATATAGCTGCTTTCAACGAATAGCCCTGTTCAATAAAGCTATTCAGCTATTTGGCAAATAAAAAAATATTTGTCACGGAGATTTTATATCCTATTATTTATGATTTTGCATGATGGCAGACTGATTTCTTGCAGCCTGGCCGATCTTGCAGTTTTACAGTTGAACAATGAATTATTCATATAAACAAATCTGGCTCATCAACTTTCCGGTGATGATGAGCATTTTAATGGAGCAGCTGATTAATATAACGGACGCTGTCTTTCTAGGTCATGTAGGAGAAGTCGCACTAGGAGCATCCGCCATTGCCGGAATTTATTATCTGGCAATTTACATGCTTGGATTCGGTTTTAGCATAGGTTTGCAAGTAATGATTGCCCGGAGAAATGGAGAACGGAATTACAAGGCAACAGGAAAGACATTCTTTCAAGGATTATTCTTTTTATCAGGATTGGCGATTCCACTTTGCCTGTTGATTCAAATAATTTCTCCTTTGATATTGAAACGTTTAATTACTTCACCGGAGATTTATCAGGCAGTGGTTCGGTATTTGGATTGGCGTAGTTTCGGTTTACTATTCTCGTTTCCGTTTCTGGCCATTCGTTCTTTCTTTGTAGGGATCACATTTACGAAAGCTTTGTCATGGGCAGCTATTATCGCGGTAATAATCAATATCTCTTTAAATTATTTCTTGATATTTGCATTGGAATTAGACATTTCGGGAGCTGCTATTGCTTCATCTTTAGCCGAAATGGGCTCTTTAGTTATGCTTTGTATCTATATGTACTGGAAAATTGACAAAGAGAAATATGGGTTGTATCCGGGCTGGGATGGAAAGTTACTTGTAAACGTTTTGAACTTGTCTGTATGGAGTATGTTTCATGCCTTTATCAGTGTTGCACCTTGGTTCCTGTTTTTTGTAGCCATTGAGCATTTAGGAAGAACAGAATTGGCTATATCTAACATAACCAGAAGTGTATCAGCTCTCTTTTTTGTAATAGCCAATTCTTTTGCTGTTACTACAGGATCATTGGTCAGTAACGCGATTGGTGCTGGGGTGGGGAACGAGCTTTTTGCTATCTGTAGTAAGGTTTTAAAACTGGGCTATGCCATTGGGGTTCCATTGGTGGGGATTGCTATGTGTTGTAATCGCTGGATAGTAGGTTTCTATACGGATAGCGAAACATTGATACAATTGGCTTTTGTGCCTTTCATCGTCATGCTGTTGAATTATACTTTTGCTTTGCCCGGTTATGTGTATTTAAATGCCGTAGGAGGAACGGGGAAAACTAAAATTACATTTCTATTTCAGGTGACGACTACATTCGTATATTTGACGTACCTGTTTCTGTTAAGTTTTTATACACAAGTATCTCTGGCGGTCTACCTGACGGCAGAGTATCTTTTTGTAATTCTATTGGCAGTGCAATCTATCATCTATTTGAAATATAAACATTATTAAAAAATAACGAGTTATGATGACAAAAATATATCCACGTACAGGAGATAAACAAACGGTGTATCTCAATGCGGTAGTGAAAGATCCACAAATAGCGATTGGTGATTATACTATTTATAATGATTTTATTGCTGATCCTTTGTTGTTTGAAAAGAACAATGTGCTTTATCATTATCCTATTCATAGAGAAAAGCTAGTCATAGGTAAATACTGTTCTATTGCCTGTGGTGCGAAATTTCTGTTCAATTGTGCTAACCATACATTAAAATCCATATCAACTTATACTTTTCCAGTATTCTATGAAGAATGGGAATTGAAAAAAACAGATGTTACTACTGCTTGGGATTATAAAGGAGATATTATAATCGGTAATGATGTGTGGATTGGTTATGAAGCCATTATTATGGCAGGAGTCCGTATAGGAGATGGAGCGATTATTGCCGCACGTGCTGTTGTGACGAAGGATATTCCATCTTATACGATTGTAGGTGGTACGCCTGCCAAAGAAATCCGGAAGCGCTTTGATATGGATGTGATAGCAAAATTGCTAATTTTAAGATGGTGGGATTGGCCTATTGATAAAATACACCGGAATTTACCATCTATTATGGAGGGGAGTCTAAATGAATTGTTTTTTTATGAAGAATAACAAAGTTCATATTTAACGTGAATTCTAAGACTTGTTTAAGTTTTAGAATTCACGTTATTTACACTGTTTTTTGAGAAAAGAAGGTTTATTTTACCGATAGAGTATAACTGAATGGAGTGGTTTTGGATAATACAAGGTACTATAAAATGTTTTGTAAATGGGAATAGGATTCAAATATAAAACCTGAATAACTTGATTACAAACTAACTGTTACTCACACTTTTCAAGAGATCGACCGCAACCTTTTGAGAACGCGATCCGTTGTCATAATCGAAGAAGAACAGGCGCGGCACTGCCGCTCGTACTATCCAGATATGCTCCTTTGCCGCCTTGTGCCTGTCATGTTCTATGACCGGGAGAGTGGTTTCATCCACCTGTATGTAGTCAGAGGAGAGGACTTTCTTTTTGAGTTCAAGGTAAAGAGGTCTTAAAAGTTCACAGACCGGCTTGAACCAGCCATCCAACGTGTTTCTCGACAGTTTCACTCCCAGAGGTTCCAGTTGCTTGACCTGCCGGTAAAACGGAACGTGATACTCGTATTTCTGTAAAAGTATCTCCGCGAGTATGGAAGCCCCGGGCATACCTTTATATATGGGCATCAACGGCAAAGGGGCGGTGACTACGATCCGGTTCCCGTTTTCAATGGCCTCCGTCCCGTCTTTGATTGCATACGTGGGGCGTACCGTGTCTTTTACATAGAGGTACCCGGGTTTCATCTCAAGGGTTCTGGTGTATTCCTCGCCTATCTTGACGTATTTGCCCAGATCGAGGTCTTCCAGCTCGATGACAACCGTCACGACCGGAAGGTCATCCATGATGATCCAGTTGCGGTGTGGAGTTTTACTGGTGACTTGGGGTTTCGAGGTGATGATCTGTGCCGCCTTGTTTCTGGCCGCTTCGATTTCCACCTCTATCTGTCCCAAGTCACCGTAATCAAAAGGGAGCATGGGGTCCCCGTTGTTTATAGGATCGCATTTCTCACTCATCTTTCCGAACGCTTTCCTTTTCAACCATGCCAGGGAGGCGTTCAGTTCAACTATCGTGGCGCGGAGTTCCTCTATGGTCTTGGTCTGGGACTCGATGACCTCACTTTGCTTCCGGTTCGTCTCCATCAGCAAGGCAAGCTGTTCCTTCATAGAGTCCGTCACCCGCTTCGGTGTATCTTCTTTCGTTGTCATTCAATATCTTGTTTGATTGTATAAAGGTAGTGAAAAAACAACCAGAAAAGCAATCCGGCAAGCTCTTTATTTACAGATATTTGCCAGTGTCTTTTCAAATCGGAGAGCCGTCTTTGCTTTCCCTTTCGTTTGTCCTCGTTGATGTCTTCCACCATGATGACAAGATCACTCCATGTCATGGGGTACGAGTGGGTTTCAGGATCATAAGCGGGGATTTTAAAAGTTCCTTCCTCAAGCAGCTTCTTGTACATCACCAGACCTCCCGTTTCTGCGTGCAGAAGCTTTATACGGTTTTTCAGCCTGTTGATAAAGATGTACACATCTCCATTCCGGACATCCCCGTTCATTTTTTCCCGGATCAGACCGCTCAAGCTGAACATGCCCTTACGCATATCGGTACTGCCGGGGCATAAAAAGTAACGCATGGAGTCGTTCAGGCAAAACATGTTCCACACAGTTTAGTGAGCAGGCTCAAAGCGGCTTTACAACCACCCGTGCCCTTAAATTTCATTTTAATCCCGTTGGGAAGCTCCAGGGATATCTCCGAGTTGTCAGTACATTTACCGGAAGTTTTCTCTGTCTTTTGCGGGCACAAGGCAGGTTTGGACTGGAACGTTGGTGCAGACACATTGTTGTTGTCTATGCTTATCGGAACAAAACCATCCATGCCAGCTGTGGGGACACTTCCAGATTTAAGCTCCTCGTCCGATATATTGAAACGTGAGCGCCAGTCGTAAAACTGGGAACGGTTATATCCTTCATTCGCACAAAAATCCTTTACCGTTAAGTTGCTTTGGCGTTGTCGAAGAAGAATATGGAAAAACTCCTCCCTTGTCATATATTTTGCCATAAATCCTTTTTGCACACAAAGATAAACGGGAAAGGATATTATGACAAGATGTATTTGCTCAACCGCTTACGATTGGAAATTTAAAAAGCATATAAAAAATGAGCAAAAGAATCCTATTCTTCATTTTGTTTTCGTGGCTGGCACCGGCAGCTTTTCCGGCTTTTGCGCAGCAGAAAACAGACACAGTTTACACCTTCCGCTTCGTTCCGCAGAAGGACATGTTCTACGTGCCTTGGAATGGCAATGACACGGAAC